>Ga0099825_1004557_pt1 | contig 18119 bp, 20 predicted proteins | sample SiratroredBW_FD_76838 | JGI IMG/M metagenome (GOLD analysis project Ga0099825, IMG submission 76838) | Root nodule microbial communities of legume samples collected from California, USA - Siratro red BW | ecosystem: Host-associated > Plants > Roots > Nodule | place: USA: California | collected...
TAAGATAAAAAAATATAAATTATTTTAAAAAAAAAAAATAGATAATGTATATAAAAAAAATATAATATAAAATATATATATATATATATATATATATATATATATATATATATATATATATATATATATATATATATATATATTGTATAACGTATAGTGACTCCAACAAAGGGGAACAAATTCTAAAATAAAGTTTACAATCTTTCATATATTTTTACACTTGCATTTGTATCTGTTCATTTGTTGGAAACAAATTCTAAAATAAAGTTTACAATCTTTCATATACTCTTACACCTGCATTTGTATCTGCTCATGTACATTGAATATAATCATCATGGCAGTTTACAAAATAATATTAAAAGCAAAGGTAAGCTAGTAAAAAGAAAATTTTATAACATATTTAATACATGCAAAAAGAGCAAACCATATTAGGTAGTTATTGGTAAGAATTTCTTAAAAGACTAACATACAAAGTTTCAATACTAAATACATTTTCATTCAAGTATTCATATCAAACATCATACATCAATAGACCACATCACACACATGGGCCACACATGGACCACATCACAGGTATTGGCCACACATGGACCATATCACACATATAGGTCACACATAAGATCCATTAAGTATGCCCAACCAGAGACTAACACCTAATCCAATACCCAATACTTTGATTCAGCAAATTTAAAAGAAATGACTAATCCAATACTGAAGACTTAGATTGCCAGCGAATCTAAGAGAAAGGACTATAATCCAATACCCAAAACTTAGATTGTCAATGAATTTAAGAGAAAGGATCAGGGTAAGTTCAAACATTCAATACTGAGTGTCTACCAGCAGTCCCAGTGTGTATGAGCTCCCTCATCAGCTTCTCACCGCCTGATATCTTAATCTACATCTTAGTCTACGTGACTTAGATCATCAGTAAAGCTAGAGGATATTTGTTAAATATAGGCGTGCTATACTTAATATCCACAAACAAGCATAACTCATACACTATCCCAAATGTATGACATCAACTTCATCATTCAATCATTAACATCAACACATACCATTGAATCACAAATCATAGTATACAAGAATCTTTCCATCATCAAAACAATACTTAACTACTAAATTGTCAAAATTTACTATTCTGACATGTTCCCACAATATAAGATTAAATATTTCATCAAAAATATCATCCAAGAACTTATTTACCACTAGAACAATATATATCTACTAAATTTTATCAAAATCATTCATCTCTATATTTTTCAAAATCATTTCTCAATCAAAATAATTCACCTTCATTCAAAAACAATTCCTCAATCAATCATGTATAAAGATATATTTTATTCAATAACTGGTCTCAAACTTTTAAAACATATCAAAGTCTTATCACAATTCATATTCAACCCATCAAACAACAATTAAAAGTTCTTGCATGATACTTTCTAACATCATTACTCAAAACAGTTCAAATTAATCACACTAAGTCAAGATAAACAATCAAACTCATTTAGTGCTTAAGGACCAGTCAGACCTGCAAGAAAGACTTGAGCACTGATAATCACATATTCAAGTTTTCTATCTTAGAGTACCATTTAAAAGTAACTAAATAGCATAAAAACAAGTTCCTAGCTCCCCTGATGATGATATCCAAAACAATTCTTCCAAACTAGCTAGTGGCACTAACCCAATCTCTAGGGATCTAGAACAAGTTATCAGAACAAAATCAAATTTCAATATAATCTTAATTAAGTTGAAAGAAATATTTTTCTCAAATATTTCTATTAAAATTGATGACAAAAACATAAGAAAAAATTGAGAATAAAGGATCTTTAGAGTAAATTTGAACTTATTCTGTTTTAGATTCTGTTCGGTTAGTAACTCTTTATTTAGTACAGGATATTATCAGATTCTAAAATAGATGAGATATAGAAAAGAAAAATCAGAAAAAAAAAAAAACTTAGAAAAAAAAAAGGAAGAGAGAAAAGAGTTAGGCTTCTGGCTTTTTTTTTTTTTTATAATATTGTGCCTTATTAGAAATGTTAGTGTAAGCAAATTTAAAAATGGAGTACAAATTATATTTTATTCGGATGTGATGATAGTAGTATATATTTTAACACAAGAAAGAAAAATGGTATTGTAATTATATTTAAAGACGCATTTGGTATATAAGAAAGAAATTTTACTCTTGGAAATATAAAAGAAATCTAATATTTACTTAAATAAGTTCTTTATTAATAAAAGTAATATTTTAATATAGATTGAATTCCTAAAAATCAAATTAAATTTAATTGTTCATATAATAATTTTTTTTAAATTTAAAAATCGTATATCTGTTATACACACGTTAAAATATTAATTAATGAACTCATAGAAACAAATTTTATTAATATTTTTTTTTATGTTTGGTTTAATTCTGAAATATAATATTCTTAAGAACGCGTATTCAAGAATATGTTTTCTTTTGCAAAATTATTCCTATAAAGGAAAAATCTAACTTTGTTAAGTTTAAAAAAGTTACCGCAATAAAAATATCACATTAACCTTATTTAATCATTTATTATGCAACAAATAATTAATTTTTTATATTCGTACATAAATTTGAAACTATGTATAGATTTGAATTCGTAAGTAAATTCGAGTTATATATGAATTTTTTTTCTGTATATAACATTAAACATTAAATTGGTACCCAGAGTCCATTTCGAAGGATGTTTTTATATGTAATGGTAATTGGATTCGTAGGTAAATATAGGGATATGTTACGTACAAATCATAATAAATGATGAATTGAAAATTGAAAAATTAAAATTGAAAAAGTTGAATTTTATTTTATTCGAAAATCCTCATATATATTGTTAGACTTATATAAATACTTTTAAAAATATGTATAACTAATCATCATTCTTACAAAATCATAATTCTCACTATATGATTTACAAAAATCATGATTTCTTGAAATAAAAAAAACTTGCATTGAACTAAATGCTAAGAAAGTTTATGCGTTTTACTTTAAATTCAATAAAAATACTAAAATATGACAATAAAGTAGTTTTACACAATTGAATCATTTTCTACACCTTTTACTACAAATACTTGGTACTAATAAATAGACACAAGTGTTCCAGAAGAAACATAATGATTCGAATTTTTACCCTCCCTCCTATTCTTTCATAGATAGTGTAAGGTGTAGTTCATTCTAGAACGTATGTATCATGCAAATACCATACTTCATGACCAGCTATCACCGAAACAATGAAAGGAACTTGCTGCACAATCATCTCAGCTGTACAAGCATTATTCGTGGTTCTGTAGAGAGTTTCATCTCCTTCGGTGTGTTTGTTCGGATATGAAAGCCATCTCTTATCTTAGTATTAAGAAAATGTCCATATGAGGTATGTTGACCAGAGAGTGAGAGCAATAGTTGCAGCACCGTATGTCCACAAGAGGATAACTGAAAACTCTTCAGTGCCTACATCAAATAGCTGAGCCATGGTACCTGCACAAGTATAACCTCGGTGTAACATAAATTAAACTTTATGTAAGTTATAGTTAGCAAAAATTTTTTACAATTCAGAAGCTCCCAATGTAGAAGTTAATGCAAACAGGATATAATATAAGTAATTAAAAGAGGTTAAAAGAAGTATATTTGTATGGAGTGCATGAATCACTCACTGATATTCATTGCAGGTGGCAAGGCATACTGCATCACTAGCACATATTGAAACAAAGGGTCCAATGGGAGAAGACCAAAATTTGCAGCCCCTCTGACAACACAAAATCCAATGGCAGGTAGTAAGACTAGTCGAGCTATGATGATGCAAATCAGGACCAATGGTTGGATACTTGATGACTGCATGCCTGTAATTTTGGGGCAGATAAAATTGAAGAACTATAACTTCAGTTCTAGGATTGTCTAAAAGTATGCTGACAAATGATAGTATATATACTGAAGTTAATTTTCTTTACCTTGTGTAAGGTTGCCTCCAAGCAAAACAGTGATACAAGGAATTGTACCATCCCTAAAAGAAAAAAAATTAGTCCAAATGAATGAGCTGTTGGAAAATAATAAACACCAACGAAATGCCTTGTACAGTAAATAAATTTGACTAACATGCAACACTATTAAACTCGTCTAAAGGCCAAATTCTAAGGTTGAAAATATTATTTACTGCAAAATTTCTCTTTAACAGTTTCTTCTTGTAGTTCTTAGTTATATATGATGCATACTCAGTTAAAGCAGGTATCTCTATCAAAGTGTGGAGACGAGTTTGGATGATATCTCCAAATTTTGATTATTTGTCATCTTTCTCTCTACCATTTTTACAAGCCTAAAAATTGTTTGAGCGATTTCTTTTGCAAATTCCATATCATTTTAATAAACTTTTTTGTCATCTTTTTTCAATTATTACTGCACTAATATTGTTTCATATACAAATTTTCCTTGTCATGTCCTTTGATATGTACCTATATGTTTACTCTAATATTACCATTTGTTATTTTTTTTATCCTTTTAAAGCTTAACATTAACATGAACCATACACTGCATAATATAGGGCCATTGTTTTTATGAGAGAAAAGGAACATACCCTAGTAATTGAATGGAGTCTTGGATCACTCGTAGTGGAGCATCGCGTCCTATTATTAGGTTCCTTAGCCATTTAACCCCACCAAAGAGAAAACCTAAAAACTGTTCATGGGGGTAAACTTTTCAGGATTATTTAAAGGCTAAGGAACAAAGTTGAAAGCAATAAGAAAGGAAATGAAAGGAACTCACCGTAGCAATTGTTGGGGGTGACATTAGTTCTGTCAGGATTTGACCTACAGTTTCCATCATTCTATGCCAAAAAGATTTTTCACTATTCATTGACACAACGGACGCACCTTGGTCTACAAGCTGCAGATTTAGAATTTTGGATTCATTTTATAATCCAGCAAATTGTTGAGAATTTTTTATATATATTAATACCAACTTGAGTTTGAGAAAAAAAGAAGAATGCACAAAATTAGATTGCAGTTCAAAAAGGAATGGATAGAAAGATTTTTTATGCTCACTCATTGTTATTTGGTAAAGAATATATAGGAGCACTAGCACTCTCATATTATGTTTAATAAAATATTTTCATGCCAATATTTTCATTTCCTTCCTACACAAACATAGCAATAATGTACACTACTACTTCATGGTTTTACAATTTGATTTTCTGTGTATCCGGCATAACCATCATTTTGCTTGAGAAAGCCAGTTTCTGCATCAGCATCTATGCCTTTGATGGGAATCTTTAAGATCTCAGCAGCCTCAAATGCTTTATATCTCAAGGATGTGTTTCGCATTAGTTGGTAAGTATAGGTCCAGATGAAGACACCACCAAGCTACAATTAATAAAAGAAGGTAATATCAGATACATGTTGAGATGGTGAAAGCAAATCAAGGGTAAAAATGGACGCATTACCGCCAAAGAGCAAAAAGAATAAGAGAGAGCCCTATTGCGGCAATCATCAGGTTCACCAAATGGACCTCCTTTTTCATCACATATGGCAGGGACAATTACAATGGGAAGATTACCCATGTTTCCTGATCAAAGATTCACCCTTGAAATCAGAGCTTTTTTTGTTACATTTATAAGAGAGGCATTAGATAAAGGGTTTGTGAGACAATTATAAGAGTGTTTGGTAGGAATGAAAAATGGAAGCATTGGGTGAGAACAGAAATAAAAGAAAAGCATGCATATCCATGTCTAGGCACATTGCTAAAATTCTCACATCTTCCTCACCATTCCTTCCAAATTTACTCTTGCCAGCTGTACCACAACTTTGATGCTATGGTACCTGTTGAACATGAAGCAATAATGAGCCCTTGCACTTTCAAGTTCGGTTTTAGTACTTTTACAATTATCCATCCCAGAATCCCTCCAATTAAGAAGGTAAGTCCAATGTTAACGGGCATAAACCACCTGCACTCATGATTAAACAAGACATGGTTAACTTTTAGCATAATCAAACCAAAATAACCGTACCCCTTTTCGCGACACAATTGTATATCTTATAAAATTAGCGGTTGGGATCCAGACGAATAACATATCTTAAATATAAACGTGAAAAAAAATAAAAAATTACTGTGAAAAGAAATACAATAATTCTCACTCTAACCTTGTGAGATATGAGTTCAGAAAAAAAAAAAAAAAAACCTCATTTTATACCTATACATATACAATGTAAACCACCCATCACGTAGAGGTGAATAATTATTCTCTCTGGACGATCATTTATTTAGCTTTTCCACAAAATTAACTTTACTAATTTTACAATCTACCACTTAAAGATAATTTTGGTAAATTTTTAAAATATCAAAGATTTCAAGTTGTTAATGTATCCAATAGGCCATAGGAGGATTTGCACCATTCAAACTTATTAGTATTGATTGGTTTTGTCATGGCATTTACTAGGCTATCTTTAGTGTAAATCTTCAATGTATCCACACTTCCTTCTTCCATGACTTCCCGAACAAAGTGATATTGAACACCAATGTGTTTTTTCCTAGAATGAAAAATTGGATTCCTTGCAATATGCCAAGCACTCTAACTATCACAATACACAACAATCTTCTGTTGTTTGTGTCCAAGTTCCTAAATTAACTATTGGATCCAAATGGATTCCTTGTACGCTTGAGTAGTTATCATATATTCAGCTTCTGTAGTAGATAAAGCTACTACAGTCTATAACTTAGATAACCAGCTCACAGCTCTTCTTACAAGTGTGAACACATAGCCTGTAGTATATTTTTGTTTGTCAAGATCACCTGCAAAATCTGAATCAACATATCAATTGATAATGAGCTCTGATCCTCCAAAACATAATCCAATACTCAAGGTTTCATATCTTAGGATCCTCTTAACAACATTTCAATGCTCTTTACCCGAATCTGCCATAAATCGACTTACCACCTCAATTGCTTGAGCAATATTTAGCCTTGTACAAATCATGACATACATAAGGCTTCCCACTGCTGATGCGTACGGTACTCGAGACATTTCCATCCTCTCTCCTTCACTACTAGGACACATACTTGAGGATAATTTAAAATTGATAGGAAGTGGACTTAAAATTGGCTTACATTCTTTCATGTTGAAGCGCTGCAAGATCTTCCTCAAATAATTCTTTTGAGATAGCCAAATCTTCCCATCTTTACTGTCTCGGTGGATTTGCATTCATAAAATCTTATTTGTCGGCCCCAAGTCCTTCATATCAAACTCCCTAGCCAATTGAGCCTTCATTTCTTGGATTTGATCTTTGTTGGGGCCTACCACCAACATGTCATCCACATACAACAATAAGATAATGAAATCATTATCACAAGACCTCTTGTAAGTACAATGATCTGAACTAAGTCTATTGTACAAGGCTAATAATGAAGGAATAAAATCTCCTATACCAACACCCTGTCACCTGCTTTAGAACGTAAAAAGATTTGGTCAACCTACAAACCAATTTTTCTTTTCCTTGTTCCTCGAAACCTTCTTGCCAGAGCATATATATCTCTTCTTCAAGTTTGCCGTGAAAAAAAGCAGTCTTTACTTCTAGTTGCTCAAGATGTAAATCAAATACACCTCACATGTCTAGAACTTATCTAATAGTAATTAATCTAACCATTGGAGAAAATATTTCATGAAAGTCAATTCCTTGTTTCTAAGCATATCCCTTGACAATCAATCTTGCACGATATCGTTCCACTTGATCATTACTATCTTGCTTAATCTTGTAAACCCATTTGTTACCAATGGCTTTCCGACCCATTGGAAGTGTAACAAGTTTCCAAGTATGATTCCTATGTAATGCCTCAATTTCTTCTTGTATTGTTATCATCCACATAGAAGCACTTTTCATAGCCTTTGGAAAAGTTGTTGGCTCTCCTTCTTCTGTTAGAAAAAAATATGGATCATGACTTGCCATAACATAGTCTAAGTGCCATGATGGTTGCCTTGTCTGGCAATAGGATCGTCGCACTTCTATCTCATTTGACTCAATTAGTACTTGTTCATTGTGTTCAAATTTTGCTTCAAAAGAATCATTTTCTTTATATTTCTCATATATCAAAATTGTAGTAGTTTCCTTAGTAGTGTTGTCATTTCTTTCTTTACTTTGTAGTTCATTTTCTGCAAATACAACATCTCTGCCGATGATTACTTTGCGGGCAGTGGGATCCCATAGGTAATACCACTTAATAACGTCAGCATAACCCAAGAATATGCATTTCCTAGATCTTGGATCCAGTTTTGTCCTTTCTTGGGAGTTGTACATCACGGACACAGGACATCCAAACACGTGTGGAGAAGAATAATTAGATAGCTTGCCATTCCACATCTCAATTGGTGTCTTTAAACCAATTGCAGTAGACGGTGACCGATTTATTACGTAACAGGCAGTCTTTAGTGCTTCACCCTAAGAAAACTTGGCTAACCCTACAGTTTTGAGCATAGCTCTAGTTCTTTCTAGGAGAGCTCTATTCATGCTACACCATTTTGTTGCGTTGTATATGTAACTATGAATTGCCTCTGAATACCCGCTTGCTTGCAAAATATGAGAAAATCTTCATTAGTATATTCTCCTCCCTTGACAACCCGTAAGCACATTATCTTCTTTCCCAATTCAAGATCTACTCTTGCTTTGAATTCTTTGAATATCAGAAACACGTTTGACTTATTGATTAGGTACACCCATAGCCTCCTAGAATAGTCATCAGTAAATGATACAAAATATTTCGCTCCTTCTAGGGACATCTCTGGTGATTCCCATACATCATAATCAATGTGTTGCTCCGAGTAGTCGATCTACCGAATGTCAATCTATGTTGTTTGCTAATTACACGATGGTAAGTTTACTGATTTGAGCTTGGGAATAAGATTACGTTCCACAAGAATCTTTAAGTCACATTCTGACATGTGGTCTAATTTGCGATGCCACATCATTGTCGGTTCTGCTCTGCTTACTGAAGCAATTGATGCCTCTACTTCTTGCAAAGTATCACCTATAAGTATATATAGATTTGCCGCAATCTTTTCTGCTTTTATCACAACAAGAGCACCTTTAACAACTTTCAAGATATCACCTTCAATATGGGTCTTGCAACCAAGGTCATCCAGTTGTCCAATAGATAACAAATTCTTCTTCAAGCCCTTCATGTGTCTTACCCCTTGAAGTGTGCGAACAAAACTATCAAACATTTTTATTTTGATAGTACCCACTCCAATAATTTCTAAGGCATAATAATTTCCCATGAACACAGATCCTTCCAAGACAGATTCATAAGTATAAAACCAATCATGATGCGGAGTCATGTGCCAAGTTGTTCCTGAATCCACAATCCAAACATCAGTGAGTTGTTTGTCACCTTTAGAACTAATTGTTGCTTCGCCATACAAGATTTCTCCATCATTAGAGGTACTCACAACACATCCTTGAGAGGTTGATATTTCTAAAGCCTTCTCTATACTCTTTTTGTTTCGACAATCTTTCTTAAAGTGCCCTCTCATGCCACAAATGTAACATATAAAGTTCTCCCTTCCTCATGACTTTGATATACTTTGTCCTTGACTCCCACTGGAACCACGCTCCATTGATCTCCCTCTCATTATCAACAACGCCTCTGCTTGCTTTGAGCTCTACAATGTATCTTCCTTATTTTTTTCGCCTGGATTCTTCTTCAAGAATCGTAGTAGCCATATCATCAAAGGAAAGATAATCATTCAAGACATTATTCGTCAGGTTGATGATGAGTTGATCATATGAATGTGGTAAACTTTGAAGTAGAAGATCTACATATTCATTTTCTGCTATTTTGTAATCCAACGATGAGAGTTGAGAAAATTTTGTATTTAGATTGTTAATGTGATTCGTTGATAATGTATATTCATTCATTCGAAGAATATAAAGTCTCTTCTTCAAGAATATCTTGTTGTGAAGTGACTTGGCCTCATATAATTTGGTGAGAGCATCCCAAATTTTCTTTGCTGTCTTTTTCTATGCTAGACTTGACAAGACTGAATCAGCTAGTGCCAAGTGCAAGTTTCCAACTGCATTATCATCCATTTTCTTCCATTTTTTATCTGTAATCCCAGTGGGTCTTCCTTCAATTGCAGCCACGCAATTGTATTTCCTCTTAATTGCTTTTATTTTCAATTTCCACAAGGGAAAGTTACTCCCACTGAATTTTTGAATCTCATACTTTGTTGCCATTTTTTTTAATATGGCACGCGGTAAGTCGCAGTGGAAAATAAAATTAATCAACAACCTTTAGTTGTGATGCCATTGTTGAGATCCAGACGTATAACATATCTTAAATATAAATGTTAAGAAAATGAAAACTTATATCATTTGTGAAAAGGAATACAATAATTCTTACTATATGACCTTGTTAGATATAAGTTCAGGACAAAAAAAACTCATTTTATAACTACACATATATCATGTAAACCACCCTTACTTATAAGTGGATAATTCTTCTCTCTCTCCACCATAATTTATTTAGCTTTTCTACAAAATTAGCTTTACTAATTTATTTAGGTTTAATAATTTTGTGGAAAAGCTAAATAAATGATGGTGGAAAGAGAGAAGAATTATCCACCTCTAAGTGATTGGTGATTTACATAATACATGTGTAGCTATAAAATGAGTTTTTTTTTCTGAACTCATATCTCACAAGGTCATATATGGGAATTATTGTATTCCTTTTTACAAATGATACGGGTTTTCATTTTCTTCACGTTTATATTTAAGATATGTTATGCGTTTGAATCCCAATAGTGGCATCAGAGGTAAAGGTTGCTGATTAATTTTATTTCCTGTTGCAACTTATCGCGTGCCATATTAAAAAAACATGGCAACGAAGTATGAGATTCAAAAATATAGTGGGAGTAACTTTTCCTTGTGGAAATTGAAAATAAAAGCAATTATGAGGAAAGACAATTGTGTGACTACAATTGAAGGTATACCCACTAGGATTACAAATGAAAAATGGAATGAAATGGATGACAATGCAGTTCCAAACTTGCACTTGGCACTAGCTGATTCAATATTGTCGAGTGCAGTAGAGAAAAAGACAAAAAAGAAAATTTGATATGCTCTTACTAAATTATATGAGGCCAAGTCACTTCACAACAAGATATTCTTGAAGAGGAGATTTTATACTCTTCGAATGAATAAATCCACATTGACAATGGATCACATTAACAATCTAAATACACTATTTTCTCAACTCTCATCGTTGGATTAAAAATAGTAGAAAATGAATGTGCAGAGTTTATACTTCAAAGCTTACCAGATTCATATGTTCAGCTCATCATCAAACTAACTAATAATATCTTGACTGATTATCTTTCCTTTGATGATAGGGCTACTGCGATTCTTGAAGAAGAATCCAAACGGAAAAATAAGGAAGATAGATTGGAGAGTTCAAAACAAGCATAGGTGTTGTTGGTGATGAGAGGGAGATCAATGGAGCGTGGTTCCAGTGGGAGTCAAGGACAAAGTAGATCAAAGTCATGAGGAAGGAAGAACTTCAAATGCTACATTTGTGGCATGAGACGGCACTTTAAGAAAGATTGTCGAAACAAAAAGAGTATAGAGAAGGCTTCAGAAATATCAACCTCTCAAGGATGTGTTGTGAGTATCTCTAATGATGGAGAAATCTTGTATGGCGAAGCAACAATTGGTTCTAAAGGCGACAAACAACTCACTGATGTTTGGATTGTGGATTCAGGAGCAACTTGGCACATGACTCCACATCATGATTGGTTTTATACTTATGAACCTGTCTTGGAAGGATCTGTGTTCATGGGAAATGATTATGTCTTAAAAATTGTTGGAGTGGATATTATCAAAATAAAAATGTTTGATAGTTTTGTTCGTACACTTCAAGCGGTAAGACATGTGAAGGGCTTGAAGAAGAATTTGTTGTCTATTGGGCAACTAGATGACCTTGGTTGCATTGAAGGTGGGATCTTGAAAGTTGTTAAAGGTTCTCTTGTGGTAATAAAAGTAGAAAAGATTGCAGTGAAACTATATATGCTTATAGGAGATACTTTGCAAGTAGAAGAGGCATCAATTACTTCAGCAAGCCAAGAAGAAACAACAATAATATGGCATCGCAAACTGGACCACATGTTAGAACATGGGTTAAAGATTCTTGTGGAACGTAATCTTATTCCTAAGCTCAAATAAGTAAACTTACCATTTTGTGAGCATTGTGTAATTAGCAAACAACATAGATTGACATTTGGTAGATCGACTCCTCGGAGCAAGCACATGTTGGTATTGATTCATTCTGATGTATGAGAATCACTAGAGATGTCCCTAGGAGGAGCAAAATATTTTATATCATTCATTTATGACTATTCTATAAGGCTATAGGTGTAGCCAATCAAGAAGAATTCAGACGTGTTTTCGATATTCAAAGAATTCAAAGCAAGAGTAGAACTTGAATCTAGAAAGAAGATAATGTGCTTAAGGATTGACAACAGAGGAGAATAGATAGATAGAGAGTTTCTCACATTTTTGCAAGCAAGCAGGTATTTAAAGGCAATTCACAATTGCATATACACCGCAACAAAATGGTGTAGTAGAGCGGATGAATAAAACTCTCTTAGAAAGAACTAGAGTTATGCTCAAAACTACAAGGTTAGCCAAGTTTTGTTTGGGTGAAGCACTAAAGCCTGTTTGTTACGTAATAAATTGATCACCATCTACTACAGTTGGTTTAAAGACACCAATTGAGATGTGGAATGGCAAGCCAGCTAATTATTCTTCTCTACAGGTGTTTGGATGTCCAAACTACTATAATTTCAATAGATGGGAAGTCTAGAGACAATTATTCTTTTGAAGCAAAATTTGAGCACAAAGAACAAGTACTAGATGAGTCAAATGAGATAGAAGTGCGACAATAATTGTGCTAGACAAGGCAACCATCATGGCACTCAAACTATGTTATGGCAAGTCATGATGCATATTGTCTTCTAACAGAAGAAGGAGAGCCAACAACTTTTCGAGAGGCTATGCAAAATCCAAATGCTTCTATGTGTATGACAACAATGCAAGAAGAAATTGATACATTACATAGGAATCATACTTAGAAACTTGTTGCACTTCCAAAGGGTCGGAAAGCCATTGTAACAAATGGGTTTACAAGATCAAGTGAGATAGTAATGATTAAGTGGAACAATATGATGCAAGATTAGTTGTCAAGGGATATGCTCAGAAAGAAGGCGTTGACTTTCATAAAATATTTTCTTCAGTGGTGAGATTAACTACTATTAGAATAATTTCAGCCATGTGTGTTGTGTTTGATTTACATCTTGAGCAACTAGATATAAAGTTGCTTTTCTTCATGGCAAACTTGAAGAAGATATATATATATATATATGCTCCAACCAAAAGGTTTCGAGGAACGAGGAAAAGAAAACTTGGTTTGTAGGTTGACCAAATTTTTGTACGATTTAAAGCAAGGGCCAAGGTATTAGTATTAGAGATTAATTCCTTCATTATTAGCCTTGGATAAAACATACTTTGTTAAGATCATTGTACTATTACAAGAGGTTTGGTGACAATGATTTCATTATCTTGTTGTATATGGATGACATGTTGGTGGTAGGCCCCAACAAAGATCATATCCAAGAATTGAAGGCTCAATTGGCTAGGAAGTTTGATATGAAGGACTTAAGACTAGCTAACAAGATTTTAAGGATGCAAATTCACCGAGACAGTAAAGATGGGAAGATTTGGCTATCTCAAAAGAATTAATTGAGGAAGATCTTGCAACACTTCAACTGCAAGAATGTAAGTCAATTTCAACTCCACTTCCTATCAGTTTTAAATTATCCCCTAGTGTGTGCCGTAGTAGTGAAGCAGAGAGGATGAAAATATCTTGAATACCGTACGCATCAGCAGTGGGAAGCCTTATGTATGACATTATCTGTACAAGGCCAGATATTGCTCAAGCAGTTGTAGTGATAAGTCAATTTATGGCAGATTCGGGTAAAGAGCATTGGAATGTTGTTAAGAGATCCTAAGATACATCAAAAGGACCTCAAGTATTGCATTATATTTTGGAGGATTAGAGCTCATTGTCAATGAATGTGTTGATTTAAATTTTTTAGGTGATCTTGATAAATGAAAATCTACTACAGGTTATGTGTTCACACTTGCAACAGGAGCTGTGAGCTGGTTATCTAAGTTACAAACTGTGGTAGCTCTATTTATTATAGAAGCTAAATATATGACAGCTACACAAGCATGCAAGGAAGCCATTTGGATCTAACGGTTAATGGTGGAACTCTGACACAAACAACAGAAGATTGTTGTGTATTGTGACTATCACACTGCCTTGCATATTTCAAGGAATCTAATTTTTCATTCTAGGGCTAAACACATTTGTATTCAATATCACTTTGTTTGGGAAGTCATAGAAGAAGGAAGTGTGAATATGCTAAAAATTCACACTAAAGATATACTAACAGATGTCATGACAAAGCCCGTTAATACTAATAAGTTTGAATGGTATAGATTCTCCTATAACCAATTGGATACATGAGCAACTTGAAATCTTGATTTTGAAAATTTACCAAAATTATCTTTAAGTGGGAGATTGTAAAACTAATAAAGTTAATTTTGTGGAAAAGCTAAATAAATGATGGTGGATAGAGAAGAATTATCCGCCTCAAAGTGATGGATGGTTTATGTGTAGCTATAGAATGGTTTTTTTTAACTCATCTTCACAAGGTCATATAGTTGAGAATTATTGTATTCCTTTTCCCAAATGATATGAGTTTCCATTTGCTTCATTAGTTTGTGCATGCTATATTTCTATATATAACTAATACACATGCTTTTTTGGTAGTGCCGATAAGAGAAAACCCCTTTTTATTTTAACTAAACTCTAGAGAATAGTTTCTCAGGCTTTCCATTGCGAATCAAGACTGAACAAAAAACAAAGCAAGCAAAGTTTATAAAAGAAAAAAAATTAATCATTGTGTACCATAATATCATTTCGTCAAGAGAAACATTCTTGGCAAAACTGGCAAATATAAGCGAAGGAGTGAACGCAATGAAGACAATCTGCTCAAAGGGTACACAAAATCAAAGGAAAAAAAATGCTTGTATAAGAATGAAGCACAGTTTGTCCATAATTTATTCTCTAAGGAAAAATAGGATGCAAGAGCATTGAACAAGTAAGTATTCACCAAATTTTAATTGAAACCTCATTGATATTTAATGCAGATAGTCTCTTACCTTGTTCAGGGTTTTTCTAAAGTCTGCTGAAAGAAGATTATTACAATTATCTGTTGCCATAAAAACTCCTACTGCACTGATAAGTATGACTTGAATAACTGGCGCAGAAGCCACCTCCAACAGTTCCCAAAACCCCATTTATATATTTGCCTCTATTGTTCTGAGCTCCTTCTCTTGTTCAATGTTACTGTTTTCCTCTCACGTTCAGTTCTATCCTCTAGGATGAATAGAAGATAAATCTTTAAAAACAGAACAAAGATAAACACACTATACAGTGACAATAAGAAGCAGTCGAGGAAAAGAATAAAGACACTAAACGAAGAGACTAAGTCCATATATGAAGGCCAATGTCAACAGCAAGGACCAACCATGAATGTAACATCAATTTTCAGCTCATGAGAAAACCAGTGGAATTGATAACATTTACCAATCTTTGGTAACTTACAGGAATGAGCATAGACATAATGGCACACAATCTGTGACTGCTGTAAGACAGCCATGTCAAGAAAACTCAACCTAAAGAAATTAAAAGTGTATAAGTGTTAACGAGACGAACTTTAAATAATTATAAGAGTATAAATAAGGATAAAAATCTAGAAAAGAGGAAAAACTTCAAAAGAAAAGTTAGTGTAATTTTCTCTTTTTAAAAGTAAATATTAAGTAGAAAAGGGATTACTGACCAAGTATTTTCATCTCTAGTGATGAAACCAATCCATTGACAAGTAGCAGCAGCAATTAATGTGTAGCATATTTTTCAAACCTGTTCATAACATATTTTTAATCCAATAAGAATATGTCAAATTAAGACTCTCAGGAACCTATTTATCTTTTTATATAAATATATTCAGATAACACACACTATATAGATAATCCATTGCTGAGAGGATATATGTATGATGCATGCATGTCAAAGGAAGAAGGGTGGTTGTATTATCAAACCTGTGAATCAGAGAGACAAAGAACTTGTTTGAAAGTAAGAGCAAATGAGTTTGAGAAGAGAGCAAAAAACAGGAAGGAGAAGAGTGTGCTATGATTCGTTGAGCAATGAGTGTTGATTTGTTCAAATGAGTAGAGTTAGATGCATCGTTATTTGCGCGTTGCCTCAAGGATGCTGTCTAAACATAGTTAGATCATGAGTTTAGTTTCAACTTTCATGTATCTTTCTTCTTTCTATTTATTTTTCCTGTTATTTTGACCAACATCAACCACACAAGTTGCTCTGTCTATTTCCAACCTTTGTCTCATGCTATCAGTATCAATAACTTTTATTTTTATAGATTATAGTTTGTTTCCTATAGTTTTTTTTATTAGCCTAGAAATCTATTAGTCCTTGTTTTAATCCCTACTAGACATGGGAAAAATATTATAGACGAAAAGAAATTTGAACGTTTTACTATCTGTTGCATAAAAGGAGAAAGAAAGAGAAACAGACGAGGCTAATATAGGGGTTTTTCTTCCTACACCTCCATAATTTCTAAATGCATCTCCATAAATTTTAAAAGGACCATTTTACTCTTGGTAAAACTAATTTCTAAATTACTTGTTTAGGAAAAGTTTTCTAGGATTTCTAAAACAATGGAATAGAATTTTTGAAATAAAATTTTCAAGAATAAGAATTAACTTTCTAGAACAAGTTTTTTAAACAAATGAATGCATTGAAAAACGAGTTTTTTAAAACAAAATTTTTAAAATAATTTTTTTGGAAAGTAAATTATAGCTTCCAGAACAAGATTTCAGGTACAACTCTCTCTCACTTCTTCCTCTCCGAGAGTGCAGAGTGCGATGGAAAATGAAACTTTAGACAGCGGCAGAGGAAGCGATGCACTTGGCAGCGGAAGTGGTGTAGTGCGATGGTGTATTTTGATCTTTTTCTCTCAATATAGAGATGCAGATAGTAATTATGAGGGTGCAGAAAGCAAAAGTCATAAAATAAACTTCAACTTCATGTATTTGTCTGTGGCAATTGCTTCTTGCACCATACAAATGGTGAGCTAAAAACTTTTCAATTTTGGATGTCATTTTCCACAAAGGGTTTTGTGAATTACGAAGTTAACGTTTTGGAAATCATTTGTTAACTTGCGGAATGCATTTTCAATAATAGGTTTGTTGAGTTGTGGAAAATATTTTTCATTTTCCGTTGAGTTGCAGAATCTATATTTTAAAAGAAACCCGAGACACATTGTCGTGAGTAAGAATATGAGAAAACTTTAATAACAAAGAACACTCTGTAACAGAAGACGAATGATAGAAAAACACATAAAGAAGAAAATTTACTTTATCATTATTAAGATTAAAAAATATTTTAGACATTTTAATGATACTATATGCTGCAGGTCATAATTTTGTAAGATTTAAGGAAACAACTGCCGGACACTGAAGGGAGTAAGGCATGTATCACTGTCTTTAGCCGAAAGACCTTTTAGCTTTCTTCTTTATGTTAATTTTACTTAAGCAGAAGAAAATATAAATTAATTTATTTATGAATTAAAAGTATGCCTTTCGAAAAATTATAACCTTTATTAATTAATTTATTTATAAAGTAATTTTTGTACAGAGAACTTCATTTAGTTTTTTTTTCAGTGCTTGTAAAAATGTTTCTCAAAATATATACTGTTAGCTAGAAGTAGCTATGGCCAGATTTTGCCACGCGTGAGTGTAAAAAGTATGCATAATCTATTTACCTATTGTACCCATCCGATACTAAGATCAGATTCATTCTGAGTCCATCACGGTCCAGCCCCTTGTCATTTAATGCCTTATCGTAAGTGATATTCCTCATTTACTTGGTATGATGGCAGTTTGTGATTTATAACGTCTTATATAGTTATGGAAAAATATTCCAATTA
>Ga0099825_1004558_pt1 | contig 18118 bp, 5 predicted proteins | sample SiratroredBW_FD_76838 | JGI IMG/M metagenome (GOLD analysis project Ga0099825, IMG submission 76838) | Root nodule microbial communities of legume samples collected from California, USA - Siratro red BW | ecosystem: Host-associated > Plants > Roots > Nodule | place: USA: California | collected...
TGGCTTCTATTCAACCAGGACAAGTTTGTAAATTAAAAAAGGCTTTATATGGCCTTAAGCAAGCTGGCAGGGAGTGGTTTGCTAAATTGTCATCCTTTTTTATTTCTGTGGGATATACTCAGTTTATGAATGTTTATTCTCTATTTATTAATTCTTCTAAAGGATCTTTTATAGCATTATTGGTGTATGTAGATGATATAATTTTGGCAGGAAATGATAAAGAAGAGATTGATTGAGTCAAAGAAGCTTTGAATAAGACATTCAAGATCAAGGATCTTGGTGATTTAAGATACTTTCTTGATTTTGAAGTAGCAAGAAGTAAGAAAGGGATAATGATGAATCAAATGAAATATGCATTAGAATTGTTAACAGATGCAGGTCTTTTAGCCTGCAAACCTGCAGTCACTCCTATGGATAATCTTATTAAATTGTCTTCTACTAGAAGCGTGCCTTTTACTGATGTTCATGCCTATAGAAGGTTGATTGGAAGACTTATGTATCTCACTAATACCCGACCTGACATCACATGTTCTGTTCAACAACTTTCTCAATTTCTTGATAAGCCTACAATTGCTCACTATAATGCAGCAATTAGAATTCTAAAAGACATTAAAGGAGCTCTAAGTCTTGGCTTATTTTTCTCATCCAGCAGTTCTGCCCATCTCAAAGCTTTTTGTGTTAGTGATTGGGGTACCTGTAGTGATTCAAGACAATCAATGACTGGTGGTTTTAATGTGTATCTTAGAAATTCTCTTATATCTTGGAAATCAAAAAAGCAAGGAACAATATCAAAAAGTTCTTGTGAAGCTGAATACAGGGCAATGGCCACTGTTACTTTTGAAATTCAGTGGCTAGTCTATCTTCTTCAAGATTTGAAAATTCCTTTTGAGCAACCATCTCTTTTATATTGTGATAATGACTCAGCAAGATATATTACAGCAAATCCAATGTTTCATGAGCGCACCAAACATAGAAATAGACTGTCACATTGTTAGAGAAAAGTTGAAGAAGGGTTTCATTCATTTGCTTCCCATTTCCACCACAGAGCAACTAGCAGACATCTATACCAAAGCCTTAGGTCCTCAGTCTTTCAAGAATATTTGTTCCAAGTTGGGTCTCATCAATATTTTCTCCCCAACTTGCGGGGGGTTTTAGAGGATATGAATATAAGGCTTCTAGAAGGAAACTAATTATGTGATTTTGTCTTTATGATAGAATCAAATTATCATCAATTTTGTTTATTTGTTTTTATGACATTATCAGATTGTAATAATTTTATTTTGTTTTATTTATTTAGTTATACCTAGAATGGATACAGTACTTGTATATATTCAGTTCTCTATTTTCAATGAAAAATACAAAAACAAAGAGAATATTTTCATTCTCATATCATTTGTTCATTTCTGTTCATCTTTGTTCATCTCTTTGTTTTTTATAATATAACTACTTATATATTATTATGAATTTACCTTATGTCGTTATGAAATTTTAACACATATTTAAGCTGGTAGAAATGGCAGAACATAATAACAAATAGAAATGTCGACATCAGATCTCCAATAAAAGATGTTCAAGATGGTGAAACGCAATATTAGAGAGACAATGGTATTAAGCTCATATTTTTTTTGTTCTTTTAAAAAAGAAAGAGTGTAGGATTACCATCCATAATTAAAATGAAGTGTGTATTTCCACTAATAATAAATAAATAAATAATATTAATAATTATAGTTAATCAATAAAATATTAAATAAAAATCATATTATAATAAAAAATCTATCCTATTTGTGAAACAAAACATTGATTACTCTAGCAATTATATATACATTTTGATTATGCTACCCTTACTAAAGTGATTATCTAATCATTTGTTAAATATCCTCTAATAAATTAATAGTGTGGTACTCTTTCTATTTGTCCTCAATTTGTCCTCAAAAACATTATCAGATAATGAAAAAGCTTAATGAAAAAAAAATGCACGTTGGGTCTTGAAAACAATTTAAATAATTTAGAAAAGAATTAGTTAGATCATTTAGATATACCTTACCTAATTACTATGACAAAATCATTACTTATACATACCTAAAAACTTATATATAAAAAAAAAAAAAAGAAATTGCGAGAAAATTTTAAATAAAACTCATATGGTCTTTCAGATGCTCTGTACTTACTCGTGTGTATGTGGTACATGTGGTACGGTCATCATAATTTACAACAAGAAAAGTAAAGATAAACTAATGAAATGATTTTTTTCCATCATAATTATTCAATTTCTTCATTTACTAATCACCACAATCAATTTCTTTAATTGAGGCCTTCCAAAGATTCATTAAGTATGTCTTTATGAGATACTAACATATGATCCAATACCAAGACTTATATTTACATGTGAATCTAAATGATAAGGATTAGGGTAAGTTCAAACATTCAATATTGTGTATTTATAGTGGGTTGGGTGTGTATAACTCCCTCACCACCTTCTCATCACTTGATATTTTAGTCTATGTGACTTAGACATAGAGGATCTCTCTTACAACATATGTTTTTTATACTTAATGCAAAATCAAACAATACTCATACGATTATCCCAAATGTATGACATCAATTTCATATAAATTTCATCATTCACATACAATATATACCATTTAGAAACTTCACAAATCAATTGAATATACAAATTAATATCCACTTTGCATCTATTAAAAGAAACATTTTCAACATCAAGAACAACATTCAAATACAAAGCTATCCAAATATAATATCTTTACATTTTCAAACAATATAGAATTGTTCATTTTTCATCAAATATCATCTCTGCAAAATAAATTTGAGACTTGTAACCTCGTCGCCTCCACATTCAGATCTTCCAGCTTAGGGTACTATTGAAATATTAAAATTAACTTTCCTTACCTGAAAAACATATCTTCAAAGCAATTTTCAAACTAAACTATAATGTTACTCCAAGATCTAAGGACTTAGATCAAGTTATCCAAACATAACTAAAATTCAGTATATGGTAAAACAAGTTGGGAGAATCACCTTTCTGAACTGATCTTGATCCACATCTACCGAAAAGAATGAAACAATTAATCTTAAGTAAAAATAAATTTACTCTACTTGAGCGAATAAGATTGCTTCTTAGTTTCTCAATTAGAGTGAGATACAATCAGATAATGAAGTGGACAAAATATGAGATGGAGAAGTTAAAAAGAAGGGAGAGAATTTGTGAAAGGAAGACAGAGTGGCTATTTGATTTTTTTTTCTCTCTCTTAAAGAAGGTTTAGTGGCATGCTTTTGATAATTTTTTTTTTCTCTTTCTAATAAAACTAATTTTCATCATCACACTTTGTTTCTATGTAGTTTTGCATACTTCATGTTAATGTTTCCAAAGCTAGATCCATTATCTAAGTACATATACAATATTAATTCAAATTATTATCTATTATCTTCTATTTTTAGCTATAAAAATTTATGAATTATTATTCATGAAAGATTGGATAACTAGCTCTAAAGACCTTTGTATGTTGTAGGTTATCTTTTAAATTCTCAATTGTATTACTATTATTTTAATTTTAAAATTGATATAAAAGTTAAAATTGATATACTATTATAGTGTATACAAAAGATGATGGTTGAGCTCGTAATCAACACTTAATTAATTTACAGTTAAAAATTTGAAGAATTAAAAACATTTATTTGGTAACTCACTATTAAGAAAATTGGGAAAAAGACTCTAACATTTAGTGAGCATCTTCCAGACATTTACATCCGTTGAAAGCACATTTGAAATAAGATCTTAAAAATTATGAATTTATAATTAAAATATATTAGAGTAGTAATATTTTGTGGGTATGTTTTCATTTTGTTTGTATTAGATTTATAAAGAAAAGAAATTGTATAAAACAACAAAGTACAAATGACGTTGTTTATGTCATGGCAATTCAGAATTGGTTAAGAAAGATATTAGAAAAAAAAATCACTTAAAAAGTTTGACCTTAATGATATTTCATTCGATGATGAGTGGATTATAAAAATAACATTAAAAGAAAAGACAATTAAAATATAAGTTTAAATAATGCTTCCAATTCAAACAAAGATACTGAACTCTTAGTTGAAAAGATTAAACTCAAGGCCAAATTAGTCAAGAGAAGAATATGATGTTATTGTAAGCTTATCCTTAAGGGAGTAGAAGTTCTTATGATCCAATGAATTTTAATTTTAATTTAAATTATTTAAGTTAGACAGAATTAAATTTGATGAAGTATTGAAAAAATAATCAACTTTATTTTAATAAATTAATTTATTTACATGTATATATATTATAATATTTTTACAAAGAATAAAATTTACAAATATTCCTCCTATAGTTTCACAACTAATGATGTTTGTTTTTAGTTCTTTAGAATTTCAACAAAAGTTCAATTTTAACTATTTTAAATATAATAATAACTATCATTTTAAAGTCATAATCCCTCTTAATAAAAAAATCAAATAAAAAAAGTCATAATTATTTCGATAAATAAAATCAAATAAATAATATTGTAGTATTACTATTTTCTAAAGTCAACAAAAGACAATATTTACTTACTTAATAACTTTAGTTTAGTTTGATAAGAGATTTTCTTACTTAGTCCCTATGCATTTTCTTATAAACAAATCTAATCTTTATAATTTGAATATACTCTATCATAGGAGATGTACTCTACTTAGGCACCGGGACTCTATGCACCACAGGTCACTCTAACTTTTAATCAAAAAGTTTTAGTACATAAGTGAGTCATTTTCACCATACTAATTCAAACAATTTATAAGATTGTAAACGAATGAAAACTTAAGTTTAATGATAACAGTAAATAAATTAATGATTATATTTTAATTAATTTCAAATTAATATGGAAATAAAAATAATTTACCCATACATAATTTAGTCATTAAATCGTTTGATTTAGTTAAATAAAATTGTCTTAGTTATAATAAAAATAAATTAAAATATTAAAATTTATTAACAGTTTAATAATAAAATTATTTGATATGTTAGAAAGAAGAATTACCATCATTATTGCATTTTTTTATATAAATTCAATGTTGCACTTATCATACATTTTTTAGAAAAAAATTAATACAAAGTAATGATATAACACTTTACATTATCTAAATATAAATTTAGTAAAGGGGTGATATAACACTTTTCCATTAATAATATATTTATAAAATATCATTAAAAAATTATTTATAAACTATTTTTAAATTTTTTAAAATATTGAATATAGTTCTTTTAAAAAAATTATCACTGCACTAAATTTCTTTTTAAAAAGTTTAGTTGAAATCTTTTAGGACTAAATATTAATAATAAAGATTTATTTTTTAAAGGAATAAATTTTAAGATTTTCTAAAAAAGTATAGGAATATATTTTTTTTTTCAAAATTTAACTTATTTTTCATTTTTTATTAAATTTCATATATTTTAATTTGAGAGTTGATTGATATTCACATATTTAACCTATAAATAAGTTAAAAATACAATTTAGTGAATTTATAAAAATTTTATCGCAGCATATTAAATTTATAGATATTTTATCATATATCAATTTTTGAATTAATATTTTAAGTTACTTTTCTATGTTTATTAGATAATGTATATTTTATCATCATTCGATTAGTTCATGTTACACCCTTGAATATTTAGCTAATAAATTAGTCAAATAATCTATAATGAAATGTAAAGATTTTATTATATTTTAACTAGAAAAATACAGAGTAAAAAACAACTTAAAAAAATCATATTCTAGTAGAATACAAAAATTTAAATATAAGATTAGATTAGGATACTAACAAATACAAGTATGTATATGGAATTATTATTATTATTATTATTATTATTATTATTATTATTATTATTATTATTAAAAATGTATAATATTTTAAAATGAATTTCTTTATTAAATACAAAAATAATTTAAAAAAACTTATAAACCATTATTTACACAATACTTGAGAAATTAAATTAAATTTCAAACTTTTAAAATATTGTACGTAGTTTCTAAATTTTTTTTTATGAAATTTTTGGTTAAAAGATTTTAGAACTAACGAATTGATAATAAAAATTTACATTAGTCAAGGAATATATATATATTCTTAAAAGTAATATGAATATAAAATTACCTTTTTAATTCTTTTATCTATTTATTTTTATCAAATTGTATAGATCTGACTATAAATTGATCTTTATATATCGCATCAAAAAAATTAGTTAAAAACATAGAATTTCATGAATTTATAAATATGTTATCATGTATCAATAAATAAGAGAAAATATCTATAATTTATTAAATTTATAAATATTTTACTGTTTGAGTGATATATATATATATACACACACACACATATAATTTAATTTACATATGAAAAAAATTAAAATTAGGCTCTATAAAATAGTTTATTTTACTTAATTTCAAAATTCAGTTATTATTTTTAACTTATTTTTATTTTTAGTAGATTATACATATTTTATCAAAATATCAATTTATTCTTATAAATTATGTTAATAAATCTTACAATAATAAATCAGTTAAAAGTATATTATTTATTAGATTCAATAAAAATTGTTACAGTGTGATAAAATAATACTATCAGTGAAATATTTTAAAAAACTAAAATATCATATTAATTTAATTTAATTTAAAATTATATGTATCATTATATAAATAGAATATACTATTTGATAACTTCTTTTGATGTAATTTTGTAATTAAAAAAATTTATCTTTTAATAAATAAAAAATGTATTTATTTATTTAATAAAATAAATAGTTAAATAATTTTTATTTATTTAAAAATAATTAAATCATTTATTTTCTAAAAATAATGATTATATATTTTCTTAATAATACTTTTACAAAATTATATTATTTTTAATTTTTAAATAATTATTATATAAATAATAAATTATAAAAATATGAATACAATTGTGTTTTGTCGCTCATGGAATATAAAAGGAATGAAGTCTAGTCATCTAACAAAAACAAAAATTAAAATCTCATTAGCTCAAGTGATTATATATAATATATAAATAAAGAATGGGACATTAGCAAAAGAAACCCTTCAAAAAATAAAGTACAATAATAATTATTAATATTAAAAATAAAAATTTAAAATTATAATAAATTAAATACATATTTAACAAAACATAAAATTAATTGTAATTATAACTATTGATTTTATACAATCTGATTCTAGAAAACACATGACCTGATTCATATTCCAGTCAGATCCTTAAATAAAATAACTAATAATTTTAACCAAAGATTAGCTTTGCACCACTTTTTATTTCAATTTTCTTATCAACTATTTAAGATATCCAAATCAATTTTATGTATAAAGCTACCAAATGAATTTGCATTTATTATGAAAATAACCTAACAATCTTGCTGATGTGACCAAAATGGACCAACAAACAAGGATTCATTAGTGAAAGTCAGAAAATAATTCATAAAATTCAAAATGTGTTTATTCATCTATTTATATATTTATATATATATATATATATATATATATGATATTTACACCACCAAGAAATTATGATATTTATATGTAAATTTTAGTGTACAGATTGTTTTTTGAAGTTATGTAAAATATATTAAGCATTATTTTTCTCGTAAATCAAATAAAACAACAGAAAACATTTGAAATGTTTTCATTTAATCATTTAACAATTAAATATTATTTAATCATTTGAAATGTTTCATCTTATAAAGAATAATTCTGTATCATTTAGGATTGATTGAGACCGAAGGTGTGCTTCTAGGGTTCCCTTCTTCGCAGTTGAGATTTGAGAATTGAGATTCGAGAAAATGGCCGGTTTACCAGCAAGACTCCGTATACAACCCGCGGACGTCAAAGCCGCTGCCATGTGGGGCGTTGCTGCCGCCACTGGCGGTCTCTACCTCGTTCAGGTTAACATCCTTGTTCTCCCTCCGTTTGTTCGATTTTCATTTGTTTTTTAATTTCTGGCTTCCGAATTTGCCTTCATGTCAACAATTTGCGCGCTATGCCTTGTTTGGCTCCTCGCATTTGGCGACTTTACATACTGATCTGAAATTTAGTTATTGAATTTCTGTGTTTTGTGTATTTTGATTTAAACTCATATTTGGATTGCCTTGTGTGAATTCGATTTCTAAACTTAATTACGTTTTGGAGCGTTTTTTTTTTTTTTTTTTTTTTTTTTTTTTTATTTTTTTTTTTTTTTTTTTTTTTTTTTTTTTTTTTTTTTTTTAATTTCTTAACTATCTCAGATGTTGCTGTCTGAAGGGTTGATTCAACAATCACGTGTTTGAGTGTGGTTAAAGGGTTTTTATTTGCAGTCTCGTGGTAAATTGTGTCAACATTTGGAACTCTGTTTGTATAGCCGTATTGTTTAACTTTGAGGTATGTTGTTTTACTTTGTTAAATCTCAGGCTGTGAAAAATTCAGGGGTGAGAAGTCAATTTCAGTTTATTGTCCCCATTAAACGAAGTTTTTCTAAAAGGAAATTGAGGGGTGAAATTCGATGTACTCAAACATTGTATATGAATGAAGGGTAGAATGGAATGAAGAAAAATAAAACAGATTCTTTCCCTCTTTCTTTTGAATCTGTGTCTTCCTTCCCTCCTCTCGTATGTGGTGGGAATGCAAAGAAAGTGGAACAAATTAGGTTGGCATATCTTCTTATCATAAGTTCACTGATGCGGTGGGGGAGATTTTAAACTCTATTTTAGCTCCAGTACTTCTCTCTCTTGCTGAAATTTTAAATGGTATACAAGCATTTACATCATAGTTTTATTAAATGTAGTGCATGTTTGTTTACCATCCAAATCAATTTTACAGTGTGACACACGGTTCAAATTAATTTTTGTGGTTAAAATTAGTTTGGAGAAATGTATCCATAACATTTAACGGTTTAAAATTGAAACTATCAAAGCCAGTTCTACCTAACTTTAAAACAATTGAACAGTTGGTTTATTCAAGATTCATTCATGTTTCAATGATATTTAATAATTGCCTAATTCGGTGTTGTTTCATACTTTTTAACTTTCTATTTTGCTTTATGATTGACAAAATGTGTTTGGTAGTTTTTTGTTTGTGATAATGTTAGAAATCTTCTCTGTTACAATTGTCGAACAAAAATTGGTTCATATGTTCTGCTTTTGATGAGTATCTTTTGAGTGTGTTTGTTTGCTGTATTTGATGTTCTCTCCTTGTCACAGTAGAAAAAATAGAATGAAATGCTTTCTCATCACATATTCCTGTGCTTCATCTTAGAGGTTGAAGAGTGACTACATGAAAACAATGGTGCTTGGGGCAATGAAATGACCCCAACTTTTTGGAGAGATAGATTCTTGATTGTAATGACATGTGTGTCAAATACCTTCGATAGAAATAGGGATTGACTTTTAGATTTTTACTGGTAAAGCCAATGGAGACTACACCTCACTCAAGTAGAAAAATGCATCTGGATAGTCCTGCTGATGATCAGAACCTCTAGTCCAAACCTATTCCTTTTTCTCTTAAAACCATGGCCACCTGCACTACCTATCCTTCCCCCTACCCTCGTTTCTCTGCAATATCAAACCTTCCTCTTTTAATGACATGAATACTCCCCATATTTTCTATTTTGTCATCCTCACCTATGATTCTTCTACTTATCGTCCCTTTCTTGTAGTATACATCAGTATATGACCTTTCTTTTTCTTTCCTTATCTCCGAATGACCTAACATGATCATCAAGACATACATGGTTAAATGTGTAGAGAGGACTGTGATAATGACTCCAAATGAATATTCTTCAAGTGGGATGTGTCCAGTTTTTCAATAGAACAGTTTCACTGCCTGTTTTAGTGCTCTTGGCCAGCTCTCATTAGGATGTTGTAAGAAGTTTGCTTAAATATCTTTCCTGACTGTATTAATATAATGCCTATTCATGGGTTTCTCTATTTTGATATTTTGTGTCTGTTATTTTGCTTCTATATGTGCATTCATATCTGGATTCTGGTTGATTTTGAGTGCGGTCCTAATTCATTTATTGTTTAAATCATTAACAGCCATGGGGATGGTTGAAGAAGACTTTCTTGGAGAAACCAGAACCTGAGCAAAAATGAGTTGGTATTTGAGAAGAATGTTTTTAATTTTGGGATCATGGAAATGATGAGTCAAAGAATAACAGTTGAATAATGTTATTTTCAGCTGAGGTCTTCTTGCACCTGTTTTATGTTATAAATTTGGATATTTAATTTTAATGTTCTGTGCTGGTGGTTTTACCGGATATTTTTTTTGTTTTATACAACTTCCTTCTTGCTCCACATCATATCGAATTTTGTGGCGATAACATTCTCTGCCAAAGATGTATTTGGAATTTCTCAACTTTCTATAAAATAAAACTGAGCATAAGAATTACTTTAATTAGTGTTTTACTTTATTGTTAAAATAATGTTTTTAAAATAGAAAAACACTTTTTAATTCTTATATGCGTCATGATTTTATTTATGAAGTAGTCTTGAAGTTTTTGTCATTAATATATTTTAACAAGTAGATTTTATAAGATCTGGAACTTAAATTTATGATTCTTCGGATCAGGAGATGTCCTTACTGAAGGAGAAGGGCTGAAAGCTCTGTCACCAAAAGATGGAATTTTGGTTCATAGAAGTTAGACGCTATATATATATATATATATATATATATATATATATATAAATTTCAATTCTCTTTTAATTTTAGTTTTAATGTATAATGTTATGATTTACATATTTTTAGTTCTTCAAATAATTAGTATTCATCTGTTAGATACTAACACAGTTTTTGGATAAATTATTTTTTAATTTAGTTAATTTGGTTTATATATAAGTAAAATATTTTTTTTAATTACGAAAAGAAGCAATATGACATTTTTAATCTGTTGTCTCATTGGACGTTACAAATAATCATTAAAGTCTATATCTCTTCATAGAAAATAGGAGGAAGTTATCGAGAAGATGTATGTGTTTAAATTATATTGACGTAAAAATGTTCAAAAGACGTTTATCCTTTATCGACAACGTGGTTGTGCACAACATCTTAAGCTTTTTTGACATATGTTCGAAATATAATAGGTCTACGTTCATCAAGGCACAGGGAGAAAAGGATCAAGACACAAGGAGAAAAGGAGAAAAAGGCAAAGACAACTTTTATGATAGATGATGACGATGTAAATTACTTTTATGAGATCATATCTTTGCACCTTAAGAATGTTGAAGTAACTTATCAAAGACTATAAATAAAGTCTTCAAAGCCCTTATTAGATAAAATGTCAAAGTATATGTGGATGTGAAGTCTAAATCTTACGATTGGTATGTGGAGGATCTCGATAAAATCTTCACCACGCTTAGAAGCTTAGAAGAAACAACGGGAGATTGAATCTCAAGATGTGTGTATTTAGGGTCGAGGGTGAAAATTTCCTTAGTTCATGCATACTCGTAGAGATATAAAGGTCAATTCTGACAAAATGCCAAGCTATCATTGACATAAAAAAACCCCAAAAATATGAGAGAGGTGGGAAGACTCGAGGGAAGATTGCATTATACTGATTTTTCTCCAAACTTGTCAAGTAGACAAAATCAATCATTTAGTTGCTAAGAAATTTACTTCATCAGTCAGAGTTTACTAAAGGCCAAAAACCCCATATCAAATGATCATTAGTAAAAAAACACATTTCACGACAGGATATCATTGCGGTTAAGAGAGAACCGCAATTAAAAACAACACGGTGGCATTTTTGAAATTAAGTACAATCATACCACCGCGGTTGCCCATAACAACTACAATTGTATTAACGTTGCAGGAGATACCACCGCAGTTGGAGCGAGAACCGCGATGGTAAGGCACAAAAATATTTATAATTGAAAAATTGCAAGGAGATACAAAGGCGGTTGTTTAAACAACCGCGGTGGTATGTGGGATACGAGCGTGGTTCCACCTAAACCGCGCTTGTATCCCTTATTTTAGGGGTTTTGCGTGTTTTCCTTCTTCTTCTTCTTCTTCCGCTGCCAGAAGAGAAATGTTGCAAACCCTAGGAGGCATAACCCCTCGCTTCGTGAATCGATTATGGCTTCGAAACCTGACGGTGCATGCAATGACATTCTCTTCCTCTTCCGATTATGGAGACCAATCACAAGGTGGCCTTCCCTACTTCTACTCTGAAATTCTTCCTCCTTCCAAGGCATTTATTCTTTTCCCCTTTCTCTCTGCTTCGTAATTTTCACACTGAATCAATGTGTCTATGTTTGTGTGTCTCTGATTTGCTGTTGTTATTTGCTTTTACAAGACTGCTTGCTATATTTCAAGTGACAAACACCTCACCGCTCCACCTTCATGGCACCACCCGACTGTAAGCTCCTTCACGGTTGTCGTCAACCCTTAGCCTCCTCCTCTGCGTCTTCGCCACCATTAACCGCCACAAGACAACCAACAAGTTCACCATAGGTATCACGTCATTCTCTTCCTCTTCGTCTTCCTTGGCTTTCACTAGAGGCGGAGGTCGCATTCGCGGTGCTGGATCTAGAAACGGAGGTGCATCTGTGGAGTTGGATTTAGAGGATAAGACGGTGGCGTCGCTATTTTTTTTTTTTAAATTAAATTTACCACCAAGTTTGCAATAAGAACCGCGGTGGTATGTTATACTTTCCATCGCGGTTATACAACCACGATTGGATCTTCAATACTTTTTAACGCGGTTCGATCTACCGCGGTTCCAGAACAGCGGTTGTAAGCCTTGTAGAACCGCAATTAAATATTAGTGGATTGAGAAGATAACTCTAAATTTAGTAACCACCGCTTGAAAAAATGAGGCCCTACTTTCATAATCACCCCATAATTGTCAAGATCGACTATGCTGTCAAGAAAGTCCTTCCAAACCTGATTTTGCTGGACAAAGAATCAGGTGGTCGGTCAAATTATCTAAATAAGTCATCAAGTACAAACTAAATGGGACCTATAAAATCACAATGTTTAATTGACTTCACAATTGGGTTGAGATCGAAACTCGAGCTGAAGCACGACTAATGGACTTTGCACATAAATGGATCTTCAGAGATATGAGGGTGTGGAGTTAGAATTGTCCTCGAAGGACAAGAAGGACTCTTCCTTAAGCAACCGCTTTGGTTCAACTTCAAAACATCAAACAATCAGGTCGAGTATGAAGACCTCACAGCTGGACTAACTCTTGCCTAAGACATGGGTGCACAAAATATTGTTTTCAAAAGTGACTCCCATCTTACAATTAACCACATGTCGAGAGAATTATAAGTGAATGACCCTTTGTTACTACAATATTATCACAAGTGGTATCCTTTTTGAGTTCAAATAAGTGAAAGTCAAACATATCCGTAAAAAACACAATGGTTGTGCTGACTTATTGTCCAAATTAGCCAACACCAAGAAGAAGAGTCACCACCACTCAGTTATCCAACAAACGATTGTAATATCAAGAACAGACAAAGTCAAATGCTTCTCGACCTCTGAGACAAAATATGGTTGACTCTCATACAACAATTCTTAGTAGACGACAGATGCATCAAAGACGAGGAAAAATCAATGAGACGGAAGTGCACCCGATATGTTCTTATCGACCACGACTTATTGAAAAGAAGCTATTCTCGGTCCATACTGAAATGTGTGACAAAAGATCAAGCTGAGTACATCATGGAAGAGTTGACCTAAGAGGTATTGGACTTGCTTTCTGGAGGAAGAATTATGTCCACCAGAGTCCTTACATCAAAGATCTATTGGCATACTATTCAAAGAGTGACTGCGTTGAGTATGTCACAAAGTGTGTTTAGTGTCAAAAACATGAAAATCAGCTACACACTAAACCTGAGAAACTATACACATCACTTCCCCAATTATTTGCAATGTGGAGAATGGACATCGTAAGACCTTTCCTCTTACAAGGGACGATGTAAGTTCTTGTTGGTAAGAATTGACTAAAACGTCCAAAGATTTGTATAAAAGAATATCGCATGTGGATATGGCATACCTCATTCAATAATACATAGACAACAGTTCATCTACCAAGGACTAATTAAGTTTTATTAAGGTCTTGAAATTTGTCACCTCATGAACTTGGTAGAACACCCCTAAACCAATGTTTAAGGTAAGACTAGCAATAAGGTGGTATTGAACGAGCTTAAAAAGTAATTAGGGGTCGCTAAAGGAAAATGGATAGAAGTGTTACTCGAGGCCTTATGGACATATAGGTGTGCACCCCAACCAGTGATATAAAATATTCCTTTCAATTTGACATATAAAACCGATGCCATCATCTCAGTCGAAGTTGGAGAACCCTTCCTAAGAATACAACTTTTCAACATGAACATTTGTGACATTCAAAATTTTATAATGTAATATTTTTCTAATACAGTAAGATCTTCATGAGACTGTGTAACCTATTAGATTATTAGACCGTCTAATGGTCTGAAAAAGGGTAGATCGTCTGATTTGGATAGTCACTTACACCTTTCTTGATAAGACTAGCCTCAGTATTATCTTTGCCAGTAGAAATGTCTTCAACAGGTATCAGTTGTCTCTGATAGAGGTTCTTGCCAATATCAAATCACCCTTTGCAATCAGAATACCATATAGAAAAGCCGCTTAACAAATGACTTGTTTAAAGCCCTCAACATGCATCTTGAGGATATACCTTTTGAACCCTGAGAGCTCCTCCTTGGCCTTAACTTTCTAAGAGGTGGCCTCCTCATGAGCTAAGGTCATCTCGGTAGACAAATTCTTTTAAGTCAGAATTTAAAGTTTTTTTCCTTTTTTTTTTTTTGAGATGAGGCATCTTATCCTCTAGAAAGCTTTGTTGGCAACCATTGATTCTCATTTGGCCTCAACTTTCTTCAACCTTCAATCTAAGGAAGTATTTGTTTCCATAATAACCTTTAAAGAGCTAGTGGATTTGGCCAACTCTTGTTGCAACTTCTTTGTTTCAGAAGTCGAGCCCTTTTGAGATCTTAGTGCCAAGAAATCGAGTGAAGACCAAGGCCCAATTATGAATCTCTAAGCATAATACCATGAGTTTTTCTTATGAAGCCAATCCTATTACCCCCTTCTTGGCATTCGTTCATACCCTTAAAAAAAGCCAAGTACCCTAAATTAAGGGCATACTAGCACCGGTCCCAACATCAGGATAAGAGGGTGGAGATCCCTATTGGGAACTTCTATGCAAGGTGTGCTTCTTAGACTTCTTCTTCCATTTTGTGTTTTTTTATCAATTGGAGGAGGCGCAAGGTCGACTACAGTGCAAGGTCGACTGAAAGGGTGCGAGAAGGTACCTCTTTCGGAGTAGGGGAGTCAGTGACATCCTTCGAGCCCCTGTTGTCCGACCAACCCATTCTAGTTGAAACTGCTTCAACACTTGCTTGAAGTTGGGAGCCATTTGAGTTATGATGCCTGAAAAGTATGAAATCATTCAGCAAAGTTAACACCTACCAAGAATAGAAACAAAAATAAAGCAAAACATACCAATCAAACTTATCCATATCGAGGGGAAAGATAAACTGAAAGGATCTTCCGAGTGGGTAATATCTTCGAGAAAAGATTCAGGACTTCAAAGACCTTATTATCCTCGGAGGTTATCATAAACCTCAACTAACTACGATATCAGACGTGATCTTAGGTCCAATCAAATGGGAACGTCGACTTATCGCAAATGAAAAATGTTTTCGACCTAAAGGCTCTATGACAATATTAACAAATTCACCTTTAAAATTTTTATAGGATGAGTTATAGGGGGCAAATAAACATGACATTGTCTAAGCCACAAAGAACACCCAACACCCAACCAACCTGGATGATAGGTCAAGCATTGTAATAATGAAGGAAGATTGAGGAGAGGGACATAAATCAAACATTTGTACTAACCGAAAGGCTTGCAACGAGGTCCATGAATTTGAATGCAATTGTGTATGAGTGACATTAAGGATGCACAAAACACTCATGGTAAGCTCATCAAAGGAAAGACGGGCGTAGGCGTTTGAGAACAAATTATACATATTCAAAGAACTTGGACAACTCTCCTTCCGATTGTGACACACAATGTCAATGGTAACACATCACTCAAGAGAAACTCTGCCTACTTCAGCATGCCTTTTGAGTTCGTGACATATGACTCTAACCGATACTTGGAAAAATACTGGGTGACTTATGTATCTACCCACTCATAACGTGACCAAAGAGGGAGATCACTCTTTTCTTACTCAGCGTCAAGATTTCCAGCACGGCTGGAAGCGTCTACCCAACATTCCCCTACCCCAAAGGCTGAACTCTCCCTCACAATACTGACCGACTAACCAGAATCCCCCAGTGAGTACCCATCCAAAAATACTGACACACTCAATGAAGAATACATCACTAACCTCGAATGTACATAAACTCTCTACATCTAACTACTAGTTGGATTAGTAAAAAATGTAAGTGATCCTAGTATTAATGACCTCTCTTTGTTTATAAATATTGAAATATAAAAAATTAATTGAGACATTAAATCACATCCTCTTTTTCTAGATTCTTATACATAAGCCTAAAAATGTTAGGTGAAATGACGAGTAATATCTATCAGCCAAATTATCCCAAAAAAAAAAGTAAAATTTTATTTCATAATATAGTTAACACGTTTAATGAACCTAGTGCATAATATATTGTATATGAATAATAGGACCAAATGATCTCACAAAACCTAATCGAACATAAGTCAAACCTAAAATAATAAATAAATAAAAAAGTAATTAAAACCAAAAAAATAATTAAAACCAATTATTTTTTACTTCTAAAGTTTACTAAATATAAGATGTCACTATCTAGTAAATTTTTTTTTATTTTATAAGAGGAAACATGTCTCTAATAAACATTCCTTAATTAGTCATGTTCATTAGAATTTGTTTGTTTTAAACTATAAAACAAAAAAAGTCAGGAAAGTTAACAAAACACACAATATATAAAATACTAATAATAAAAAATATGAACAGCGAGATAAAAATATTTGTCATGTTAAACTTTTTCTGTATAAATACCAAAAGATATACATAAAAATTTAATATATAAGTAATTATATAGAAATGCATTAATAGAGTAAATACTAATAATTTTTAATATAATATTTACATTATTATTATTATTATTATAATAAAAATAAATAAATTAAATAATATTATTAAAATAAAAAATATAATATAATAGAAATCATATTTAACTTTCAACTTTTTTATTCATATAAAAATATTTTAAACAAATCTACATTTAGTATTATGTTTTTTTAAACTGTCAAGAAAGACTAACACATTCTTTTAATATTAGATATTATATATTATTATATTATATACTAATAAAGAGAATTTCTTCATAATGATTTTTTTAAATTATTTTCAATGTATATAATTTATTGGTTTATCTTTTTAAGTTTTGTAACTTTTTTCTAAACTCAATGGATTATTCATAATAGAAAACTACTCGTAATAAAATTATAAAAATTATTTATTTTATAATATTTTTTATAAATATATTTTATAAATTTAATAATTTTTTTAATAATTATGATAAAAGATAATTTTTACTTTTTGTTATTATAGAAAGGTAAGAACACAAATGTGCCTAATGTCTGTTACCACTATAATATTATAAAAAAAGTCAAATAAAAGTTTTCCATAATTGGTTTAATCAAGTACCCCTTCAAATTCAAGATGCTCTGTTTTTCCAATTTGAGTAACTCTTTTGTTCGTGTGAGGTGATCCGGTTTCTAAGTTCCTGCTTTAAACTTTTATCTACAGACGCTAAGTATCTTTCAGGTTCTACCAACCCAAAAGACAAACAAAATAACAGAGAAAAACAAAACTAAAATTTTGAAAATTAAAAAAAAAAGGAATTTGCTTTACTTCTCACTCTTTCCACAGAGATTTTTTTTTTTTTTTTTATTTATCTATCTTATAAAAAATAAATAAAATTAAAAAATATAAAAAACAAACACAACTAAAACATACACAACAAAAGAACAATACAAATTCCTTACAAAAAAAAAAATAAAGCTGTAAAGTAAATCTTTCAAACTCAATTAACTCTTTAAA
>Ga0099825_1004559_pt1 | contig 18110 bp, 8 predicted proteins | sample SiratroredBW_FD_76838 | JGI IMG/M metagenome (GOLD analysis project Ga0099825, IMG submission 76838) | Root nodule microbial communities of legume samples collected from California, USA - Siratro red BW | ecosystem: Host-associated > Plants > Roots > Nodule | place: USA: California | collected...
ATATAAATATATATATATATATATATATATATATATATATATATATATATATATATATATATATATATATATATATATATATATATATTAACCATTTAAAAGAGAAGTTTAGAAACATGGATTAAAAACTAATAAATATAAATTGTATAATAAAGTGTCAAGTAAAGGAACATAGACACACTAGAGGTAATTGAAAACTAGAAAACAACAACATTACTATATCATGCAAAAGTTTTAAAGTATACCAACTTTATTCCAAATTTTATGAATTCAAACAAACATGAATTAGCTATATAACTAGTGACAAAAAAATCAACAATGATCGTATACATAGAAAATCAAAATAGAATGAGAAACAAAAATTACGACGAAATTAATAGTAAAAAATAATTAGCAATGTATTTTCAAAAATGTTTACAGATTTTCAAACATCATATGCATTTGATGTCAACATTGCTTAAAAATCACATGTTATTGTTTGAAATTATACAACATAGATTTAGCTTGTAGACTGTCTCATAAGAAGAATTATTAGTTGTTTATGATGTTTATGGAATTCAAGGGAAGGAAAACCTCTATAATGCTCGCCATTAGACATTAATTTAATTCGACAGAGTAGGCAAATGCAAAGGATTGTATTAAAGAGTGGGAAGTAAGAAAATAACAAAAATAATCATACACGTGATGAAATTGAAAGGATAAAATAATTAAAACAATGAGAAACAAATAAAGAAGAAAATGGAAGAATATAACTTACCTGGATGGAGAGGTGGTTGTCATGCCACTTTGAAAGATTCCCAAGATGAATGATGATGAAATTCCCACTTGAATCAATGATACAAGATAAGACTCATGGAAAGAAAACTCTTTCTCTAAAATTTTTTCTAAAGTAACACCTCTTTTGAATAAAAGTCAATGTGAAGATACAAAGTATAAAATATCCTATTCATAGATCTAGTTTGCTTTTCTAGACCATGTGTTTATATCTAGTTTGCTTTTCACATTTAATACGCGTTATAAGTGAAATTTACCTTTGTTAAAGCAAACTTCAACAAACCCTATATTTGAATTTTTTTTTGAATTTGATTATGTTCTTAACAATAAAGTATAAAACATTATTTTATATGCATTAAATATGGAGAGATACAAATGTTTCATCTATCTAGATAGACAAATAACATTTTTGTTCATACAACTTTGTTTGTAAGTTTTTTCTTAGACAGACCATAAGTACATGTAGTTAAAAGCCTTTCATGACACATGTCAAAATATTTATAAATATTTATTCTATCTTTGTAGAGAATGTTTTCCTCTTCATTTATTACAAAAGGATCTATCAATTAAGTGTTTGTATCAAAGATCTTTTGAAGAACGCACCTAACTTTGTTCCACACAAACAACTTTTCTGAAATGACGAAATGTCAATGTTACAAAGATAGTCCACCTGGATAGGTCCTTTGCTTTACTCAAGTTTGGAAAAAGCTATTTGATGTAGGCTTGACAAGTCATGTCATGTATAAGACTTATGTAAAGAAGATATATGCATTTAATGTTGCATGACGAGCATTTAGTACATTTTCAAGCTTGAACATAGATAAAGGATAAACGAGAAAGGGAACTCTGTTAGACCTCACAATGACTCCAAAAGCATTTCCAACATTTTTTTTCTCAAAATCTATATATAGAATATCTCTTTGATGAAGAAAGGTTGATGACAATCACAACTAATTTAGAAATCCCCAAGCCCTAATTTTTGAGTAAGAACATTGTTGTGTTCATTAGCAACCTAAAAGAGTATTCAAAATCATATATGCATCTTAAGCCACTATCCTCTTTTGCTTAGGAAACCTATGATAATTTATATCACATTCTTCATGAAAACAAAGTGTTTACCCGAGAGTGGTCAAGTCCAAAGAATACTCGGGTTTTGGCCAAGAGTGGGTACTTGTTCAAATAATACTTAGTGTTTACCTAAGAGTAACTGTGTCCCATATAATGCTCTGTCTTAGTAGGAAGTGGTTGCGGTCTAAATAATACTTTATGTTTAGTCAAGAGTGGCTAGGGTCCAAACATTTCTCATTTTCTATATTGAAACAATAGTTTGTTAGTGGAACTTGATCATGTTGATCAAGAAGTAGACATAATCTAGGTTTTTAGACAAACCCATATAAAAACACCTACGTAAATCTCTCTCTATCCTTATCTCTTTGAATTGCATATTATTAATTTGCAACTAAACAAATAAAGAGAATTTTTCAAAAACAAGTTTCATAACGTGTTTTTATAGTGTGTTTATCAACTTGAAGTTGCGCTTGAAGATATTCATCAAACACTACTCCTACGAAAAATTTCTTAATAGTGCATCTGGTTAAAACTTCGTTTGATGATTAGTACCAGACACTGATTTGCAAAACTTTTAAAAGTTTTGAATACATAATTTAACCATATATTCTGATGCAATTCTAGTTTCAATGTGCTTCTTCTTGGAGATTTGATGTTTTGAACAAAAATTTGAGTAGATGTTTGTAGGGGATTGAAGTGCTTAAGATGGAATTTGGATTGAATTAGGTGTGAGGTTAGGGAAACACACCTAGGAGAGAGCAAGAGCAAGTTTAGAAAAGAGACTACTCTAAGGAGAGATTTTGAACAAGAATCAAGAGGCAAAAATTGGCCAGCATTGCATTACTTATTCAAATCTAAATTTTCAATTACACAAGCTTCTTGTTTATAGACTAAAAGGTGACTTGTCTTGCAAGTTTCTAAAATACTCTCCAATAGAGCTTGACAAGTGGCAAGTCATGAGTGTCATGTGGCAAAGGTAGCTTGATTCCCAAGCTTAAAATACTCTCTAATGAGAGGTGAACAAGAGGAAAAAGAAGCTAGCAGAAGAAGCTCCCATGTGGCACGTGGGGCCTTCTTGGACTCATTTTTCTTAGGTGACACTTTCTTAGTGTCTTCTTTCAAAGTGGTTCTCCACTTTTTCTTATGGGCTTTAAGGTCCAAGATCCTATTCTACTTGGCCCGAAATATAAGGTCTAAAATTCTATTTTACCTGGATGAATTCTTCCTCCACCCCCATATACTTGTCTTGCACCTCCATACTACACATTAATGTAAAATTACACTAAAACTACCCTCCACCCCCTTCACCCCTTAAGTTGATGTCTGGCTCATCCCTTCACCTCCATTACTGTCCGATTGATGCTCCCCCTGTCCGTTTGAAGCTCCGTCGTGGCTGTTAGTTCAGATCCGTCATCTTCCATTTAAGCACTCCGTCTCCTACATCACCTTCTCCGATCTGTGGAAGTTGCGTGGGAGGTGTCTGCTGATCTGCGTGGGTTTAGGGAGGAAGAGCATCGGTTTTGCCCAAATCTTCAATTAAAGGTTCAAAAAAGTCGTAGGTAAGCAATTATTGATGTTTATGAGCAGTTTGTGACTGGTATTGTAGATTAGAGTAGTTAATTTGTTGATTGGGTGGTTGTCGACAATGAATCTCGTCAGAGAAGATGAAATGCATATAAATCAGATGACCCTCATCCGATTTACATTTTTATTTGAAATTATAAATTGGATGACACCGCATCCGGTTTATATTTTGAAAAATTCTATAAACCGGATGAGGTGCCATCCGATTTACATTTGCAAATAAAAATGTAAGCCGGATGACACCTCATTCGGTTTATAGAATTTTTCAAAATGTAAACTGGATGAGGTGCCATCCGTTTTACATTTTCATTTGCAAATTTAAACCATATGACACCTCACTTGGTTTACATATTTTTTAAAAAACATAAATTGGATGAGACGCCATCGGTTTTAGTGGTTTTAATTTTTTTAAATTAATATTAACTTGGGAACTATGACACATATGGTAAGGACCAGAGGACGTGGTTCCCATCCTGAAGGCCGGATAAGGCCTACAACATCCGTTCGAATCATGGTGCTTCATCTAGTGCTCCTCCTGTTGGTGGTGTTGATGCTCCTGTTGGTGGTGCTGATGTTGGTGAGGTTATAGGTTTACAAAAACTTTAAAAAATTGTAAACCGGACGCCACCCCATCCGGATTACAAAAGTTTTCGATGTTTGCAAATCGGATGGCCAGTGGGTGGACCTCATCCGGTTTGCAAATTTGTAAACCAAATGATGTAAACCGGGTATACCTCATCCGATTTACAAATTTGCAAACCAGATGATGTCCACCCACTGGCCATCCAGTTTGCAGACACCCAAAACTTTTGTAAATCGGATGAAGGGTGGTCCGGTTTTCAAAATACAAACCGGATTCTACCCTCCATTTTTTTATCTGGTTTGCAATTTATAAATCGGACCTCCCTCCATCCGGTTTACATTTTCTAAAATTTTTAAACCGGATGGCTTCATACGGGTGACCTATCAGAACGTCCACAGTTCACAAAAATAAAAAACTTTACCTCGCTGTCGTTCCTCGCCGCCAATCAACACTCCCCTCAAGTCGAAAAACCTTTCTTACCTTTTAATCACCCTCTAAACCTTCAAAAACGCCACCATCGATGATGTATTTGAGAGAAAACGTTGTGCTTCATTGTGGGAGGTGGAGGAATGCACTGTGCGTTTTCTATTTCAGACAAAGCAATGCCCTTTTTGGTTATTTCCACAGGGCAATTTTGGATTTTGAAAAATTATGGAGGTGTAGGACCAGTATTTGGGGGTGGAGCAAGAATTCGTCTTTTACTTGGCCCAAAATTCAAGGCCCAAAATAATTCTACATTACTCCACAATTTTTACAACTAAAGATCGACAAATTCTTCCTGCACCCCCATACCCTCTTCTTGCACCCCCATATAATTTTTTTATTCCATAACCGCCCTTCATGAAAGTACATAAATACCCCTATCTTAATAAAACCCCTCCCCTTCCCAACCGGATGACCAGGCCATCCGGTTTGTATTTTTTTTGAAAATGAGAACCGGATGCACCTCCCATCTGGTTCACAATTTCAAGAAACTATAAACCGGATGGTTTGGTCATCCGGTATTTATGTAATTTCATGAAGGGCAGTCATGGAATAAAAAAATTATATGGGGGTGCAGGAAGAGGGTATGGGGGTGGAGGAAGAATTTGTCCTAAAGATCTTATAATCTTGAAGCTTTATAATCTCTAGAGTGATCTTCTCTAAGTTTGTTTTGAGCCCAAACAAACTCAATTAGGCCCAAACATCTTATAAACTCCTTATCAAGGCTCTAACTCAATAACCTCTTTATTTTTATCAACAGTCTTAAAAGACAGGTTTGCATCATATTTTTGTATACTTTTCCTATTTTCACAACCTCCCGTATGTGTGTCTTCTTTTCTTCTTCTGAGGAGTCGGCCGTGTAGTTTTGTGGACTAAAATAAATAGTCCAAATGGCTCTTCCTTTTTATTTTTTTACTATTTATACCATTTAGCTTTATTAGATTTAATTGGTCCAAATACAACAATTGCTATTTGCACCAATTTTTTAATTAAACAAAAATTACAACTAAAAGCAAATCTTAATTAGAAGCAAAGTAAATTGTATTTACCACAAGTAAAACTAATTAAGATTTGTCTCATACACGTACTCATGAGATAACATAGTCAGCTAACACTTCTTGTATTCATTTTTTTGTATTTCAATCATGACTAGTATCTTTATCAAGAGGCTTGATCTTTGGTCATGTTTTTATCTAATACTTGTTCCACACAAGGTAAAATATGTTAGAACATCTAAAACTGTTTTTTCTTTTTTTTGTCATGATCAAAATATGGACGTTAAAAGAAAGAACTTCAGGGATTAAAATCTTAGTTTTACAGAGCTTAACTTGGGCAAATTATATTCATCAAATAAAACGGAAACCATGGACTAAGCTTATGGCTTTTCTATTTATGTCTCTTGGTATCTTTTGGGTAACTGAATAGGAAACAATGGACTAAATTGATGAGTTTAATTTACCTTAACTCACCTTTATTATCTTTTTTGATTATTAATGTAAGTTATGGATAGGTAGCATCCAATGGTGATGGTGTTTAGTATTATTATTTTTTTTTTGCAGTAATTTGCCTCAAAGTCACTTTTATTGCCTTCTTTGATGATTAATCTAAGTTGATGGATTGAAGCTTGATTTGTTTCTATGTTCGTTCAACAAAATTCAGATATTGAAGATGAAAGCATACTAAAGAAAAAGTTGACGTTAGCCCTTTCTTAAAGCACGCCAGAAAGAAACACAAAGATTCCACTAAAATCTTTAAACCCGAAGGTTGGTGACAAAAAACTTGAGGAGGAATTTTATTAAAAAAGCAAAAGAAAAGTTTCTATCCTAAACTTTGGCAATTAAAATATTACTAGTAGAATGTGAGAAGAGGTGAATGGCATAGTTTAGGTTAAACACTAGTAACACATCATAGACCTATTTTGAATCTTTGATAGAAGATAATACTTCATTTCAAAACACAAAAATGAACAAGTGCATTTAAAGAAGAAAGGTAAAATTGTATTTCCTATATCAGTGTTAAACTGAGAAACACTTACATACACCTTAACTTTACAAGTTTACATCGTACTGCATGTTCCTGAGAAAGATATCAGAAAATAGAATGAATGGAAATAAAAGTTGAAAAAAGATAAATCACAAAACCATTGCCAGAGCCTCTCAAAGCCAACCAATTCAACCAATAAAGAAGAAGTCAAATTAAAGGAAGCAATATTTCCACAACACCAACATTCAAAACTGTCTGTGGAGTCCTGAAACTGTCTTTCCCATCACCTTGTTACTCCTTCCTCCACCTCTACCTTCACCATTGATGGCAGTGGCTGCAGCAGAAGACAAACCCTTAAGTTCATCAATGCAGGCATAGCTCTTCCGAGCCATCACACTACCACCACCACCTTTCTTCTTCTCCCCTCCACTCACTGACTTGCTCCCCCTTGAACTCAACACCACCCCATTGTTGCTCTTGCTTGGTGGTGGTGTCATTGAAGGCAAAGTGTTCACAGGCTTCCTATTCTCTTTCCTTAATGCAGAAGAAAAATCTGGCACTGACTGAGCAACAGAAAAGGACCCTTTTGAGTGTCTCTCACAAGCTTGAAACTTGACCTGTTTCTTCCTTGGTGGTGTTGCAGGTTTTATAGTTGGTTCCGATACCTTAGCCTCTTGTTGCTGGTCTTGCATCAAACACTTCATGTGCAACCTGGATTTTCGTAACTCGGCATATGCAGTGTAGTTGGGTCCTCTCTCCAATACGAAACTGTCCACTGAGGTGAGTCTGAGAGGAAAAGGGTTGTCAGAATTGGAATTCTGGTTGAGGATCAGTGATATGGGATCAAGGGCATGCAAGAGAGGCTCAAGATTGGGGTTTGGTTGATGGGTTTGAGGCAGTGAGATGTTGCTGTTTGTGTTTGTGTCAGCCATGATTAGTGATAAGAATATTTGAAGAATTTGAAGGTTTCGGCAGTGTCTTTTCTTTTGTATCTGTGGCTGATTGAGTAATCAACAGTTTAATACAGCTTATTCTTGAGATTCTTTGCCTTTCATCAATGTAGAACTTCGCAAAGTAAAAAGGTTTAATTTAGCAACGGTCTAAATCTTAGGTGGAAGTGGGTAGTATGAGAAAAAAGAGTAACTTTGTTACTTTGATTTTGCTATTGTAATGATGGGTTACTAACGTTCAACTTGGGTGTGGACCTTGTTGAAGAATCTAGAAGTCTTTGGACATCTTGGATTATATATTAAACTTTAAATAATTAGTTATCAAAGGTTAAGTTATACCTCTTTTCTACTACTTAGTAATTCTGTATTTGTTTATATTATATGTGTATTCATCTTTTTAGATATTGGTTATGTTTTTTTTTAGATGTCCTTAGTATTCTGATTTTTATTTATTTAATAGAGTGTCTTTATGAATAGATTAATGTATTGATAATTGTGGTATTTATTTTTAGATAGGATATATTATATAAAGATTGGAACACTTCTTAAATATTCTTTTTATTTTATTCATTATTTATTATTAAAAAAATTAAGTTATAGGTTGTTTTGCACCATATGTCTTGATTTTAAAGTATGTTGTGATTTTTATTTTGTTACATTGAATGAATTGGTCTGAGATGAAGACGGCCACAGTAGGTTGTGTGTGCCATTGGCTGGAAAGTAGAGAGCGTGTTGAATATGTATGAATAGTGAGTCAATTGAGATTCTTAGCATGTTGAAAACTATGTTCGATACTATTGAATGTGTCAGCTATGTATAAAAAAATTGTGAGTCTTTTTCAATATTATATACATAGGTGATGATTTATGTGAAAAAGAAGAGTGCCTATTTAACTTTACACTTATTGTCCATCCAAAGAAAAGAATTTGTCATCTATTAAATAGTAACCTCAACTACAAGAGTTATTTCTTCCTCCACCATGTCTTATCTAAAGATTTTTTTGGATTTTATAATTTGGAAAGTTTTTTAATAGTGCAATTCGAGAATGAAAACTGTTTTCTAAATTAAGTAATTTATAAAAGTTTTTTACTACACAATCTAAATTCGAATGTTAATTTTAGTTTTTGAATTGTGAAATTCAAAAGTGATAAGATTCTTCTCCCTTCCACTCTCACCTATCCTTTTCTGGATTGATATGTCTTTTATTATCTTTTTCCAAGTATGTGATAAAGTATACAACATATAAATACTATTCAACAATACACAATTGTATTCCCTTCTTTAACCACAAATCTTTTTAGTTGTATTCTTTTCTACCTTCATTTGCTTCTTTAATTTCTCACTTTACCATCAAGTCTAAAAAATAGATTTTAGATTTTAGACATAAATAACAAAATGAAAGAAAAATAAAATATTAAATATTAGAAAAAACAGACAATAATTAGAAACACAGCTGACGAGATATTATCTAGTTGAATGCCAAATGAGAACAAAGCTAGAGAATAAAGGCCCGTACTATATAATTTGGAAGCGGTTTTTCGCTTTTAGAATGCATAATATGAAAGTCTAAGATGACTTCCAAATGATGAAATCCAAAAGTATCTTTTAAGAAAAAAATATCAACTTTTAGATTTAGATTGTATAATTCATAAGTTAAAAATTTCGGATTGTGCAATTTAAAAGTTAAAATTGACTTTCAAGTTATGTAATGTAAAAGTTTTTTTAGATTGTACAATTTATAAGTCAAAATTATCTTTTAAATTGTATAATCGGGAAAGTTTCTAAATTGAAAAATTCAAATAAAAAATAAACTTTAAACCATAATAATAAAGTGAAAATTTTCATATATATGGTGGTGTAGGAAAAAAATATCCCACACCAAGATGTTTATAACTTATAACATAATGTTCCTTAACTTATCAATGGAGAACGGTAGAGTTTAAGGTAGATAATTTTCTTAAACTATATTTCCATGCTCTTATTAATCTTTAAAATTAAAAAAAAAATATTTTAGAGGATATGAATATAAAACTTCTAGAAGAAAAACTAATATCAATTGTGATTTTGTCTTTATAACAGGATCAAATTGTTAGAAGGAAACAAATATTAATTATTTGATTTTGTCTTTACTACAAAATAAAATTATCATTAATTTTGTTTATTTTGTGTTTTAAGACAGTATCACATTGTAATATTTTTATTTATTTATTTTCTTTAGCTATACCTAAAATGGGTACATTATTTGTATATATTCAACCATTTTCTTTTGATCAAAATATAGAAAAAACAGAGAGAATATTTTCATTCTCATATCCTTTGTTCATTTTTGTTTATTTCTCTATCAGAGCCGATGATTCGTTGTCGTAACCGGCTCAGACGAGTACAGTTGGATCCCTGTATCAAAAGTCTTCCTGGCGGAGGTTTCAGGCAAGCGTGTTCCGTTTAAGTGTGTAAAGGGCGGTACCAGCTCAGATGAGTACAGTTGGATCCCTGTATTGAAAGTCTTCTTGGCAGAGACTTCAGGCAAGCATGTCACAAGTGAGGATCGTTTATGAGTGTGGTACTCATGTTTGAAAATGCTTCCGCTCGAGTGGTAGTGTATCAATGTGGAAGAGGGACTCTCACTTGAGGAGGAGATTGTTAGGTATCCAAGTGTGAGTTTAAGTCCCACATCGAATAAAAATGAGAAAGTTGAGCAACATATAAGAAAGAAGACCCACAAACCTAATGCCTTAAGGTTTTGGGTTGAAGGTAATGTCATTTCCTTATGTGGGTTGGCTCTTGTCGCATTCTTGTTTGGTCTCCATAGTGTTTCTTCCTCAATTTTCCCAAATACCAGTGTTAGACATCTCACATTGACTAGAGATAAGGCCTTTTAATAGTTTATAAGTGAGTGCAGACTTTACCTTACAAGCCGATTTTCTAAGGTTGCGTTAGGCTTAAAGTCCACTTCTTGATATGGTATCAGAATCTTACCGTGAGGGGAGTGTTGGAGATTCCACATCGACCAGAGATGAGACCTTTCAATAGTTTATAAGTGAATGCAAACCTCACCTTACAAGCCGGTTTTGTAAGGTTGAATTAGACTTAAAGTCCACTTCTTGATAAAATCTTAGAATATTTTTAATTTAATTTTGAGTCCCTAAAATTATTTTTTTTATGTTAATCTTTAGCAATAAAAAATAATAAAAATACATTTAAGGTAAAAATAAAATAAAAAACAAAAATTTGAATGAAATATTAAACAATTTCAAAGAAACAATTTTAGAACCTGCCTTATCATTTATCTTAGAAATCTTTCTAAGTGGCATGGTAACTACCTCTCTATCCACATAAGTTATCTTCTTCCATTTGCTTCTCTATATATTCTTTGTTGTTTTAATTCGTTTATCCATAAACATCACAAATAATCAATAATTCTTTTTATAAGTCAATTTGCAAGCTAAATCTATGTTGTGAAGACTTGGAAATCTATAAACAATTTTGAAAATATGATGCTAATTGTTTTCTATTTTTAATTGTGCCACAATTGATGTCTCATTTTATTTTTATTGCTATGATATATGGTCATTGATGATTTCCATCACTAGTTCCATAGCTAAATCATTTTTGTTCGAATTCATAAAGTCTGGATAAATTGATGTTGTTATCCTTTAAAACTTTGTATGATATACTAAGGATGTTGTTCATTAGTTTCAATTACGTTTAGTATGTATATGTTTTATTTGAGTCTTTATTATGTATTTTTCTTTAGTAGTTCTTAATCCAAGTTTCTAAATTACTTAGATTCCATTTTTAATTTTTTCTTAAGTTACTATAGTTAAGAATTGATTAATTGTCTGACCATAGAAATTCAAGTTTTCATACTTCTCTTTAGAATGGTTAAGACCTTTATATATATTATGTTTGGGATGTCCAAAGTATAAAAAAGACATCGAAGTTCAAATTTAAAGAATCATCTTGATTGAAAAACACAGAAAGAATTTAGACTTTAAAAAAACTAGGAATATTATTCCAAACTTAGTATATAAACTTTTTTTCTTATTTTTTGAAGTGTGGTGAATTGAATTCATTCATTGTAGATATATTGTTCTTCGTTATTTTAGTAAAATTTATTTCAAGTTTTCATATTGAGTTGAAGTGAATTTTTTGTTTGATCATAAACTCTTAAATTGTGAAAGGGTTTTTCTTGGTTTTCTTTATTTGTCTTCATAATTTGGTTTCCCTTGATTCTTCTATTGTAATTTTATTATTTGGTTTCTAAAATTTTCTAAATTTTTTTTAATTCTTCCCATCTTACGATTAAAATAGAGAAATAGATATAGGATTAATTCCCTTGTGTGAAAATACACATAAAGGGATGTTTATTTATAGATGATAAAAATAATACCAAAATAACAGAGAACATGACTAAGCCCGTATATTCAACACTCCCCCTCAAGCTGATGCATATAAATTGTATGTACCAAGCTTGTTACAAATATAATCAATCATGGCCTCCTTAAAGATTTGGTAAAAATGTCTACTAATTGATCATTCGAATTAACAAACTCGGTCTTGATGTCTCCATATGTAATTTTTTTTCGAACAAAATGACAATCAATTTCAATATGTTTAGTCCTCTCGTGAAAGACGGGATTTGAGCTAATATGAAGAGCAGTCTGATTATCACATATGAGTGTCATTTGAGTGATCTCTCCAAATTGCAATTCTTTTAGTAACTGTTTGAGCCAAATAAGTTTACAGGCAGCTAAGGCCATGACTCTATAGTAATAAGATCTAGTGGTGAAGCTGAATATAGAGTCATGACCTTAGCTGCCTGTGAACTTATTTGGCTCAAACAATTACTAAAAGAATTGCAATTTGGAGAGGTCACTAAAATGATACTCATATATGATAATCAGGCTACTCTTCATATTAGCTCAAATTCCATCTTTCACGAGAGGATTAAACATATTGAAATTGATTGTCATTTTGTTTGAAAAAAAATTACATCTGGAGACATAAAGACATTTCGAAGTAACAACATGAAGGAGATTTTAACATACTCCATAAAGACGTTGAGTATCATTGGTATATAATAATTTGGCATGCTCCCAAATTTCTGAACACGTCTTATAAGAGCGAAAAATTTGTTTCAAAGACGAGTGAATGGTTGATTTGAGAACCATGCATAATTGAGCATCAATTTTCGACCAACAAGAAACCTCATTCTCAGGAACATTAGCAACAGACATTATAAGATGATCAACGTAGCCTTGACTCTTAAGCCATAATCTAATATCCGAAGCCCAAGTATCATAATTTTTACCATCTAATTTGTCAATTGACAAATGAACATTGACGTAATTAGTATAGTGATCCGGTATAGGGAAAGTAGAGGAGGCAGTAGTAGAAGAGTATTGGTAGTCGCGGAAGAATCCATGGAGGAGAGAGAAAAAACGCGAAAATTCAAACGTGCTCCGATCAAGATAATGAGGACAGATCCAGAACGCTTGCAGGACGACGATCACAACGACGGTAATCGCCGCCAGAAAAGTCGCCGGACGCGCTACCATGCGCGGTGGCAGCAGTGAACGAAACGAAAACGGCTACTACAGACGCGTCGCTGCTTTGATTGCCGCGATTTCAAAGGCACATTAATTGCCTGGATGAGGCGCTCCTCATGGTGGTGTCGCTGACCCAATCGACGGCGGCAAAGGTTACGACAACAGCGGCCAAGGCAACTGAATGAGAACGGTGAACAGTGGGTTCACCGAAAAAAAATTTAACCCTAACCCCAGGCTTTAAATACCATATTAAAATAGAGAAATAGGTATAGGATTAATTCCCTTGTGTGAAAATACACATAAAGTGATGTTTATTCATAAATGATAAAAATAACAGAAATAGTAACAAAATAACAAAAAGCATGGGCTAAACCCGTTATATTCAACACTTACAATAAGCAAAGTCGAGTAATATACGTCTAGACAGTGATAATTTCTTGTTTTCTAACTATTTATTTGCTAGTTTTTTTTATTTTTTGTTTCTTTTTCTTGATAGGTAAACAAAGAATGTCAATAACATAATCATCATTTCCAATTTCTTCAACAAAGGCCAAACATCATGATCGAATTAGAAGCTTCTAATTAAAGAATAACGTCAAGATATAAAAAAAATATAAAATTAGTGATGAAAAGATTACAAAAAACTTGAAGATTTCCAAAAAAAATTTGAAAATGAATGAAGAATGAAACCAAGACACAATATAAGGAAGGCTTTTGAACATGAATATCAAGATTAAGAAGAAGAAAAAAGGTGTGAATCATCTCCACTAAATATACCAAAGAAAGGCTAATATCTTTCCATGTTCTATGGTACAAATGACTAAAAAAAAATTATCTTGCACGGGAAGCAAATGCATGTCACATTTTTAATTTTTATATCTTTGAAGAGGATCAAAAGATCTCATTAGCATATAAAGCGATTGAGAACTATAAACTATCTTGTTGGCGTCAAACTTTGATGGAGCTAAACAATGGTCACGCATGTTCTCTTTGGAACAATTGAAAAAAATGCATGTGTTTAATGTTCTCGCCTTCTTCCTTGGAGAATATGGGAGCTCCAACAACTTCAACAAGAAAATAATATTAGTGAATATTTCAAAGACATAGAAAGTACTAATGATGATATGTACTCCAACTTGTGAGAAGGATAAACATCAAATTAAACATAGTCAATCTCTTTTCAAAATTTTTAAGCAGATTACTACTCATAATATTTGAGAAATTATAAGCATTTTGCACTTTCTATTTCTATTTATCATAAAACTACTTCAATGAAATCTTTTAAATATTTAAATCTTCAACACATTACTCTAAATTATCTTCTCAAAAGAACTTAGTCTTAAAAGAATAAAAACATGAGGATGATGGACATTCTTCCTTAAATTCTTCATCTTCTACTTTTTCTCATGATAATGAAGAAAAAGGAAAATTTGTTTTTGAAAACTTTCACATCATCAAAAATATTATTTAAGAAGTCTTGAGAAAATAATCAAATATCTCATTTTTCTATCACTGACCAAGAACAATCGTGCAAAAAAGAGAAATAGGTTTATTGTGTTGGAATGAAACTCAAAATGCCTCGTGGAATTCTCAATCTTCCACACTATTAAGGTGATGGTGTTTCTTGGTAAGTTAAGGTGATGAAGAAATAAGGCAGGAAAGCTTATCAAAACAATAAAGTTATGTGTAAGAAATAAAATGGAAACAATAATAAAGACATACACATATTTTTAATATGCACATATAATGAAATTAATTGAAATAGAAGGTAAGGTGGTGAGTACCTTATCCAATATAAACAAATTTATTGATTTCTAAATTTAGTAATTTAACTATTTATATCATTATCAACTATTCCAATAGCTACCATTACTTTACCTATATTCTATAATAAAGTAGAAGTTTGATTTAACATATTTGTACTTAATATTTAAGATCCAAAGTTAACAAAAGCTACAGTTTTACTCGAAGTTAAGAGTAATCAAAATTCATCAATGAAAACATAAATCTTAATATCCACTCAATTATAACATCACAATTTACCTTCTTCTATTATTACACTAAATATACCCAAGACAAAAAAAATTACTACTATACTATTACATGACAATTTAAATTAAAGCTACTTTTCCTTGCTTTAAACTTTCTCGTGCCTTAGAAAACTAAAACATAAAAAAACTCCTAGATTATATCAAGATGAAAACCTTAGGCACAAAACAATCTCCACACCCAAATAACACTTGCACGTATGCCTATAGAGAAAGCGAGGAAAGATTTAGGATAATAAGAAGAAACTTTTCCCAGTAAACTCAAAAATTGGTAATCAATACTCCATTTTAACTAAATTGTAAGATGAAGTGTATGAAAGAAAAGAGAAGCGAGTGAGAAGAGAAAGCAAGTGGGTTTGAAGGGGAAGAAAGAAAACAAGTTTTTGTCTTTGGAAAAGACAAGAGAAGGTTAGGTGTGTATTTGCTAGTGGCACTCCACTTTCCTTCTTGGGATCACATCCTAACTCTATGTGGGCAATTTCTTTCAACACTCCCAATTGCTTTTTCACTCCATCAATCATATAATATATTCAATTGTTCTTGTCAGAAATTGAAAAGGTGAAATTGTTGCAGCTGTGTTTTCCGACAACTGCAGTGGTAGCGGACGTCGTCGGTGGTGGAAGAGAAGGTTGTCCGACAGCATTTTGAGATAAATGAGTTTATGTTTGAGTGCTTTAATGGTTGTTTTAGAAATGCAGAGGGATTGCTGAAATAGATTAGAAGGGATTTTGTTACAGAAAACGAAATTTGTAGGAAATTACGAGAGTGGAAAATCGTTTTCCGTGATGTGGAGGGAGGTGAGGATGTGTCTTACGGAACCATTTCCGTAGTGGTGCGGGGATGGTAAAAATGTTTACACAAAAATATCTTCATAACGAGGATGAAAGTGAATACTCATAAGAATTTTCCGTAAGAAAGGACTTTAATTACGGAATGAAATTTCCGTAAAAGGGTGCTGGGTGGGAGTTATTACAGAAAACCGTTTTCGTAATGTAATAGCCACTAAACTTAGGAAAAATATTTTCCATAATAATGAACCCTGACTTTAAAAAAAAAAAAATTGTTTATAAAAAACATTTTCCATAGCATTTAGGAAATTGTTTTCCGTAAGCAACAACCAAAATCCCCACCCCCGTCGCACCCCGCAGCCCCCATTCACAAACCACAATAAATCTACAATCTTTCATCACATCCAACCAAACTCCATTCAAAATCACTCACACACTTTAATGAAATGCCTCCAACTACACACATTCAAATCAAAGCATTGCTTACCTCAGTACGTAGCTCCTCCACTGCCGTCGCACAACCACCGCCGTCGACCACCACAGCCCTCGAACCTCCTTCACCGACGCCGTCAGCCGTCCGCCTTGTCGTCTCTGTCAGCCGCCGCCTTTCCCTTCACAACAGTCACCAACCACCTTTTCCCTAATGAACCCTATATTCAAACCCTCTTTCCAATTTCAAATTTCTGTCAAGGGTATGACTGGAATTAAAAAAGTTGATAAGGTGGAGGAAGCAACTGCCCTCTATGTGTTTTCATGTATGAAATCTGTCTCAACCCAATACCAAGGCCCAATAACCATTCAGAACCAACCTAATTTCACTTTCTACACCTCACATTGTTAACTATATTCACTCTCAATGTAAATTCTAAAGTAACTCACATATCTTAATTCAATTTAAATTTAAACACAAATGAGAATTGATTACCCATTTTTAAACTAATTCAAACTCGTATATTATCAAATAAAAACACAAGTTCTTCCAATATTTATGAAAAAAATTATAAAACTTAATTATAGAATATTTTAACTAAATTTGAAATAAAATTATTATAAACAAAGACAAGTTTAATTTATTGAATAAGATAAATAGAATATTTTCATTATACTGATTCAAAGATAAATACTTTTATTTTACCTTATTTATTGTATCAAACCAATAAAGTTTTATTAAATAGTTATAAAATAACTTCTTGATATCTCCCTTATCCTTTCATGTTAACGTTATTGTAGCGAGTAAACATATTGCCACATCACTTGTTTCTATCAATTATTTTATGCGCTAACAATATCAAATCATTTTTTTTATATTTATAGTTATTAAAATGAAAAAAAATCAAACTCTTACAATTTAATATTCCTTAGATTAAAAATAAAGAAAAAATAAACAAATAAACTCAAATACACTTGTGTATAATAGGAACAAGGTCATGGAAATAAAAATGGAATAAGAGAATTAATAAACATATCTAAGGTCTAATATTTTAGCCCAAATGAAATAATTTCTATTCGGAATTTAAGTGCAAGTTTGAGCATTCAATTAAACAAAAGAAATAAATAATATATAAAGAAAAATTTATAAATTTATTGTATTAAGATTTTAAATTGAGGATAGATATTATATTTTTGATGATGTCTTATTAAGATTAAATCTTAATGTGTACCAAATTGTAGTTTCAATTCTGCTATTGACCATGCCTTTTTGTTTCTCATTTTCTTTCTTCTTGATACAATATTTCTCCCCTTTTTTCCTTACTCAATTCTTATCTTTTCTCTCCTCCTTCCTCTCTTTTTTGTCATATATTTATATCTCATTTACTTAACTTGGTCTGAGCCGTATGGTCAATAAGAAAGGTATGACTAATGGAAGATTGTGATTGTTTTAATTTATGATTTTTTGAAAAAATTGTAACATCCTATATTTTTCATATAATAGAAACTTTATTACATAAAAAAAATTATATAATAAACTTGAATATAATAATTCATACATTCATCATGTATTTCAAATTATACTTCTCCGCATAAGATTTAATAAAATATCTTTGTAAAATTACAAATAAAATAAAATAAAATGAAGCTTCTCCATCACAATTCACTAGGACTCACACCACCTGTCGAATTCTCTGCTCCCGTGTAATATACACGATCATCGCAGTTTTAAAAACAAAACAAACAATACACAAAAAGAAGGGTAAGCTAGAGAGTTTTCAAAACAATATATATTTTCATAAATTGGATTTCTATCTCAACAAAACAACAACAATTCAATCTTTCATAATTCATCTCACATCATACATACA
>Ga0099825_1004561_pt1 | contig 18104 bp, 7 predicted proteins | sample SiratroredBW_FD_76838 | JGI IMG/M metagenome (GOLD analysis project Ga0099825, IMG submission 76838) | Root nodule microbial communities of legume samples collected from California, USA - Siratro red BW | ecosystem: Host-associated > Plants > Roots > Nodule | place: USA: California | collected...
AAAAACAAAAAAAAAAAAAAAAATATATATATATATATATATATATATATATATATATATATATATATTATTTACGTTCGTATTCTATATAACATGAATAGCATTCATCTTTTGTAATTACGAATAAACTTAGCCAGTATAGAATGTGATTCAAAATCTTCTACACTAATAGATATTTTAAATATAAAAATTATAAATACGCAATAAGAAAGAAAATATATAATATAAATGAGTTTATAATTAAAAATTAAACTTGGCACTGTTGATGAATTGAGACAGTTTCATATCTAAAAATTAAATATTTACCATTTGAGATGCTAAAATTCATTCCAAACTAGAGTCATCGAAACACTTTATCAAATGTATCTGTTCAACTTTTTGTTTTCCAACTTAGAAATTTTATTTTGACAAGTTTATATTTTACCTTAAAAAACTTTGTTTTTTTTGTTTTTTTTTTTTACTTTTTCAATACAATCCATTGATGTGTTTTAGGTAAATTTTATAAAATCAAAATCATATCACAATAAATGCTTTATTTGTTTCTATTTCCATAAATAGTCTCTACAATGCATATATCGCATATGCAAAAGTGATAAATTAGTGAGATTAAATAAATCATATATTTTTTTCTTATTTTAGAATTTCATCTATGTTTTTCAAAATACGCTATATATAGTTAGTCTATGTTTTTCAAAATATGTTAACAACTGGTGCGTGTTATATGTAACAAATTCTCAAAAGAGTGGTCTATTTTGAGTACATGTATTAAATAAGACACATTCTAAAAAAGTTATAATTTTTTTTAAAAAAAAATATGTTTCATATTCACCATTACATTAAATACATTTTAAAATTATTTTAAAATATTATTTTGAGCATAATCAAGAATATGTGAATCCTATTTTGAAGTAAGACAAAACTGATGAATGTATCCAGTATAAATCAAATTATTATTTCATGTGACAATAGACGAAATTAAAAAATATTATTCAAGTAATCTTATATTAATCTCACTTAATTAGTTAATATGATGTTAAATTGACTAATCTGTTGTTGAATGGTTGAATATTTAGTTAATTTTATCATACATATTAAACAAAACATTTTATAGCGTATGGTCCATCAATCATATTGATAGAAGATGTATTACCATCCATTTATATGAAAAATATTATTATTTTTTAATTTTTGTATATTTGTAATTTCTTATAAGCCTAACTATCTTTTATCATAATATTTTATTTTGTTCAATTTTATTTTTTTAATAATAAAATGTTCAAGTTAATTTGAAAAGATATAATTATGTAATTATTGCAAGAAAAATCCTTTAATTTTAGAATATACAACAACATGATACATTTTTTTCAAAAATAATAAGATTATTTAATACACGTTGCACATCTTTTATTTATTTATATATATTCAATATTTCTTTCCTTAACAATGATAGAAAATGATAATAAAAACGGCAATATTTTTTAGGGCAACAACTCTTCATAATGGTTGTACACAGTACAAAATATATGGAGGTGTAAGGTTAAGAAAAAGTAAATCAGTGATGCAGAATTTAGTGAGGGACACTTTAAGAAAATATAAAATGTATGAAAGTGGAGGAAGAATATAAAAAAGTGTATGAAGAAACTGTCTTAACTCATATTTTATTACAACTTCAAATTCCAAAACTTATTACTAGCAAAGTCCATCCATTTATACTATAAACACTGTCCCAAAATACTATGCTCTTCTTTCCCCTAACATATCACAAATCAATTAACAATAACTAAATTACTCAATTTCTACCAACATTTCTTAAATCACCCACATGATATTTTATTTCATTGTAATTTTATAGTTCTATATTTTTTTCTTTCACAATATATAATAATACCTTCTAAAAAGTAACTACCAAAATTCATCCATTAATAATTTGTCACTTAATGATTTTCATTTGCCATTCACTATATTTTTCCCTTTGTCCTTATCGAAAATAGTATGCCAAAAGACACTGCATAACTAGTCCGTGTCATACTACTATTTTCTCTCTTTAAAGCTGACAAGAATGCACAATTATTGATTCTAGGATTTAACCTATTTAAAGCATAGAAAAAGACACATCACATCATATTCATACCATAATACAGATGCAAGTGAATTATTATATTCGGTGGTTTCTTTTTATTTTTTAAGAAATTTATATTTTTATTTATCTTATCTTATCTTCAGATATTTATACAATTATCACACAAGTAAAATAATAGTAAAATTATATTATTAGGAAATCATTTTTTTAGAAATATAATCTGGTGTATAAATATGAACGTGTAAAAAATAGAGAAGTTTGTTAAACTATTTACACGATAATTATAAACTCAAGCAAAGTGAACAAACATTAATGTCAATAGCAAGTGAAAATGTTATAATTTCTTAAGTTCTCATCCACATATTTTATTATTATTAAACCCATTGATCAATGTCCATAGTTGTAGCTAAATTTCCAAGGTCAATATACAAAAGGAAATTTCTGGTAGCATATAATGCATTACAAAACACATAATCACAATCAAGTGTGTTAAAGCAATTTCTTCTTAATAAGAAAGGTCAGCAATTCAATAATGATGTGGGATACCATAAATTGCTATAACTAAATTAGTCCACTTTAAATGACATAATTAATAGCTCAGAATAAAAGAAGAATAAAAAAGACATAATAGTTCATTATTATTTATTATATTAGTAGTGTTTAGGTCTGTTACATTTTGCAAACACTAGCTATATGAATGCAATTGTCATTTTAAAACTTCATACTGAATTTAGTGCATCTTTAAATTCAATTTAGATAATAAACTTAAAGTAATTTCGAGATATTAATCAATGTAAGTTTAGATAAATAATCATATATTTAATCTCATATTGAGATATTGCATGCTATTTTATATTTTGGGGAAATATGAAATCTTTTACACTTTTGAATTTACAATATACTATGGAGACATTTTTAAACACGTATAACGACAATTGAATCAAATATGTTAATTTCGATTCTAATTTCGAAATTGATTTTGAATTAAAATAATTTTAATTCTGATAAACATTTTCTTTCTTTTGGTTGAAGGATAAACTTTTACATTATATATACTGCATGTAACTTTTACACCTCTACACATTTTTTAGTTTTGAGATCAGAATGTTAAATTTGTATAGATTTTCAATGTGTATGAAAGCACACTAAAATATATATTTTTATTTAATAAGAAAAATCAAATATACTTCAGTAGTTAATTTTTAAAATAAAGATAATGAAGCATTTATCACTTGTCTCAGAATAAATTTTGCAACTGTACAACAAGGGAATGAGATCACATAACAGAGTGTGATTCAACTTCAACGGTACTGCAAAGAGAAAAAAGTGTTGAAAAAACTTTTTGAGGTCAATATGGTAATTTCATCCAAGTAGCATCGATTTCAAAAGACAAGTATGCGTTTGATAGCGTCACTATGTGGCCGTTTGTCAATGTTGCTCGAAATCCCGGTTTTGCCCTCGTTTCTTTTTCACAATTCCAAAAAAATGCACCCTTTTTGTGATATGCAAAGAACAGTGATGGTATGGTACCTTTTTCTTTGAGTTGGTATCCAAAGAAGAACAACGTTGGATCCTGTCTCAAAACAGTCACTTGTCTTTGGAAGCCATTGAAGCTCTTCTTCTCAACCCCATTTCTAAGCATTCATTTCAACTTACCCTTTTTTTCTCCTTTTGGGCTGTGAAGCCTGTTTTTCAAGCAAAGCTTGCCTTTTAGAGTCACTAAAGTCTAACCCCACTTTGGAACTTTGCTTTTTCCTTTTTGGGTATGTGAGCTTAGCCTCACTTTAGAGTCTCATGTGATCCCTGTGAAAGCAAAACCCAGTTTCTGGTTTTGTTTTGGTCTCTCTTACAATGAACTCTTCTACAAGGTTGGATTCAGTTATGTTTCAGCTCACACCAACTAGAACTAGGTAACAATACTGTCACTCCATTCATCAATGTGCTTTACCATCTTATTGTTGTTTTTTTTTTTTTTTTACCGTTTGTGCCATTTCTCACCGTAAATAGAAAACAAGAACTATGGGGAATAACTTTGTTGGTTTTGTGTTTTTTTAAGCACTTGGGGTGTTTGATTGTCCTAATAGTGTTACCCCATTCATCAATATCTTTTACCATTTTATTGTTGTTTTTTTTACTACTTGTGCCATTTATCACCCTAAATAGAAAACAAGAACCAATGAATAAGTTTGTTGGTTGTGTTTTTTCAAGTGCTTGGGGTGTATGATAATCTTAATAAGTTTGTTTATTTTTGTGTTTTCTTTGTTGCACTTGGGATATTTGATAGTCCTAATAAAATGAATTAAAATGGAGATGACTAGTTGAATACCTTTCTTAGGAGCAATAATAATTAGAGGACTATACATAGTTTAACTGTCTCATGATTCAGTTCGGTTTTACCTTTTTCGATTTTGCAACTGTAGTGTTTTCTTGCCCTTATCTACAAATGTTATAGATGATGTCTCTGCACTTTCTTCTGTTTAAATTTTCTGGTTAATTTGTCATGTGATCAAAATTGCTGTCATGGGAACTCCCCATGCTCAGAAAAAAAAATGTTGTTGATCATAAGCTTCAGTAGTAGAAGGACCTGATTTTGCTAGTGATTTTTGGTTGTTCGGATACATGTTTCACGGTAGGAATTACTCTTCTAGTAACATGATTGTAGGTATTTGCTGCCTGACGTTTTGCTTTGATTTTTTACCCTCATCTGTAATTCAGATTTGACTTGGTCATAACTGTGAATGGGAAGAAGGAGAAAGTTGCATCAGGGTTGCTCAACCCATTTCTATCCCACTTGAAGGCAGCTCAAGATCAAATAGCAAAGGGTGGTTATTCAATTGTTCTTGTGCCGGAGCTTGACAGTGATGCCTCATGGTTTACCAAGGGAACAATTGAAAGGTGTGGCTTGTTATCATAATATTTTTTCTTTAATTATTCTTATCAATGTATGTTCGAATCTGAATTGAAACTGATCAGTCTACGCTTATTCAAGGTTATCATTTCTTCCAGTACTCAACTCAACATGGATCTAGTATGCTGTGTTGGAAGTCCTGTTTTTCATGTAATATGTACTCCAAAATTCCTTTTATATTTTTTGTGTTCTTACTCTTTCAAAACTAGAGGGAAGTACTGGGATTCCCTTGAAAGTTAAACTCTCAGACTAAATGAATTTTAACTCTAAGGTTGGAAGCTTAAAGTTTGTTCTCCTACAAATGATTCTAGGTGACATTTAATTTCATATACATTAGCATGCTGAACTAATTTCCTCTGCTTCTTTAGGTTTGTTCGTTTTGTGAGCACTCCTGAGATATTGGAACGTGTATATACTGTAGAATCTGAAATTGCACAAATTGAAGAGGCAATTGCAATTCAAGGAAATAATTCTGTAGGGATGAGCTTTGTGAGTAAATATCCAGCAATTAAGTTCAATTGCAGCCATTAAAGGTTTGTTTAAATTAACTTGTATATCTGTAGGTAGAAGAAAACCAAATAAAACATGTGGAAAACACTGAAGGTAGTTTTGAAAGAACAGGTACATCTATTGCATATTTTTTATAGGTTAAAACTACTAACTATCTTGTATTCAACATGGATATATAAAGCGTTGCTAAAATTTATAATTTTCTGCAACTAAGAACATCCATTGGCTTTGCTCAGGCAGGAAGACTCAGCTGGATACAAATGAGGACACAGCTATTGTACTTTACAAGGTTAGGAAAGTCTTGAATACCCTAATCTTATATAGATTAGATTTATTATTTCCTTATCTGTTTGTGTGGATATGTGCCAGTCTGATACGCAGCCACTTGATACAAATGGAAGCACCAAATCAGAAGGCAACTCAAAGTAAGTTCTGAACATTACTTTTTTCCATATTTTCTATGATCATCCCTCAGTAGGAAACTTTAGTTGATAATTGTGTCTGATTATGCCTGACCTGGATATCACTCAAAAAAAATTTTGTAATATGCTCAAAACAGATAGAGAAAACTGCTATTGCTGTTACTTTTGGAAACAATTATGAACCAGATAGAAGTTATTTTTAGTTTGGACATATAGAACCGATAATTATGAGTAAAGAAGAAAAGGACTTGTAAGGCTCTTATACCAGTTTGACCATCTCTTTTTTGACCCTTTAAGGATAATCCGCTATCCAGTACCATCTTGACCATCTTGACCAGTGTATTAATAAATAACAATATATGTACATTGTGTCAGTTTTTTAAGAAAATATAGGCTTCTTTTAAATTGTGGGAATGTAGAGGGTTTATTCCTAGAATCTATACTAACTTAAACCTTGTAACAGTTGTTTTTGCATAGCCATTTTGAATTAAATCTTGGTTGGGTTGAGCTGCTTATTTTCCTAATTGTACTTGGGATTTGTAACATTTGTTAATGCATGAACTACAGTTGGAACCAATTGATTTCTTATTGACTAAGTCGTACCCCTGGTTATTTTCCTTGCATTGCCATATAAAACCAACAATTTTCTAGTAGATTATTCTAATAAATTCTATTGTAACATTAACATCACTATCCGTCCCCTGGATACTAACTAGATAATATGCTATCTAGGAATCTTCAGGTCTAGTCTGATCTTGATGGATACTATGATTTCCAACCTTTTCTCTGTAAAACATAAGAAATTTCTCTCTTTTTTTGGGATTGACCTTCCACCCCAACTTTTCCGCTGAGTTTCTTTAGAATTCTGCGTAAAGACTCTTCCTTGTTGAATTTAATGGACTAATGTGAAGACCATTCTCAACATATGGTGACTGAAGTGACAATGAGTGAATTTTTGTTATAAAATTAAGCTAACATTGAGACCTAATTGTGTGGTGTGCATTATGTATAAGTGGTACTACTTTAAGTATTGTTATATTCATTGAGCTTTAATAAACTGTAAAATTGTTTGTTAACGTCTTTCCTACTATATTCCCTTCTTTATTTATTGTTGTAGAGTTCAGCTTTTGAAAGTCCTGGAGACACGTAAATCTGTGCTGCAGAAAGAGCAAGGAATGGCGTTTGCACGGGCTGTTGCTGCTGGTTTTGACATTGACTACATGCCAGCTTTGATGTCCTTTGCCGAATGCTTTGAAGCATCGCGCTTGATGTAAGAATAATTATCTTATTTATTTTTTACTAGTGATATTTTGGTTACTTGGCCATTTGGCTGATAGCTCACACACACATATATGTGTGTGTGATTTCTAGACGGTCTTTCTGATTCTAATTTTGTCACATTTCAGGGATGCGTGTAGAAATTTTATATCTATATGGAAAAGAAAGCATGAAAGTGGCCATTGGCTTGAAATTGAAGCTGCCGAAGTGACACCCAATCATGCTGACTCCTGTGCAATAAATGCTTCTGGCATAGTAATTTCCAACATGGTTAATACATCCCATACTGAGTTGGACTCAGAAAGTAATGGGAAAACTAATTCAGGTAGCTGACATCTTGAGCACATCTTGGACTTGCATATTCATGCACTGTTTTGCCTTAGAGGTCGATGAAGGGATTATTTTTAGGGGTTTCTTGAGTGGATTAACAATAGAAAATAGGTGGAGGAAGATCCATTTGGTGGTGGGGGAGGGTGAGAGCAAGGATGGTATGGAAGTCATGAACACTTATGTTGTGTTATAGTAGGTTAGTTGGTTGATTTGAGTTGTTTGGGTGCCATGAATAACACACAAATATGGGATTTTCTATTTGATACAATCTATGGCTAACTGGGGATTTTCTATTTGATACAATCTGATGTCTATTTTTTCTCTCCCTAAAATGTACCAACATTATTTTTTACAAATTTATTGATGTATGTTCAGCAGACAGACAACCAACTGCAGGTTACCAAGATAATGTTCAAGGTCATTTTCCAAATAATGGCTTCTCCTCTTGGCCTGTTCATTCTCCCCCAGGTGCTTTACCAATGTTTCAGCGTTATCCAGTGCAAGGGATACCCTACTATCAGACTTATCCAGGCAACAGCCCATTTATGCAGCCAGTTTCTTCACCTATGGAGGACTCCAGACTAAATGCTAGTTCAAATGTGGGACATAGAAGGCATTCCATGGATAATGAACAGTATACCGAGTCTGAAACTCGGGATGAAATGGCTACGGAGAGAGAGGGTCCATGGACCGAAGAACGACAGAAGAAGGCTAGCCGATCAGCCAGACACAGATCTGGTATGGTGGTCATTCGGAACATCAATTACATTACAAAGACAGAACGATCTTCTGGAAGTGGGTCAGGTTCAGATTATTCCTCTGAAACTGATGAAGAAAAAGAGGTTCAGGAATCTGTTAAGACATCAAAAAGAAGAGGATCCAGTGACAAATCCTCTAAAAGACTGAATTTAACTGACAAGGAAGTAACAGACTCTGGGAAAGATGCTGATGGAGGACAGTGGCTAGCATTCCAAAAGTGTTTACTGAGAGGCGTAGATGAAGATAGGCATGCCATTGACCAAGACAAGTTTGATCAAGTGAGAAGAAAAAAACATGTTGTAGGGAATGATCCTATAGATTTTACTGAGCGGAATATGCATGAAGCTCAAGGTGGTGGAGCCTTAGATATGCAGAGAATTAGCAATGGATTGACCCATATGCCCAGGTCATCCAATGATGGTTTCTTGTTATCTAGAAGCTCAGGACAGTCTGTTAATGGTAGGTCTGTGGATGCTATGCAGTCTTTAGAAATAGATGGAAGGATTGGTTATGGAAGGGGGGGAAATGGTGATTTTGTTAATGGACTAGGTTATTCAAGCAATAAATTGGAAAGGAAGTTGTTTCATGATATGAATGATGACTCATATGTAGTCAGAGTCAATGATTCAGGAAATCTTGTGAGAAATGCTATTGACATGGACTCAGAGTTCCCCAAGGTACACAAGAAGGAAGAGAATAATTGCAATTATCAGCCAGATGAATTGAGTCTCATGCCTGAACGACGAGCAGAAAAGGGGTCAATGGATTATGATCGTGCCTTAGACTATGAAATGCAGGCTCAGGCTGGGGCTGGTGCTTTGCAAGATAAAAAGAACAAAGGTCTGAAATCAAGATCCAAGATGTTGGACAAAGATCTGAAATCAAAACCTACTCCAAATAGTTCTGATCTAAAAAAGACTCTTGGGCCAATAAGGAGAGGAAAGACTAATAAACCCAGTCCATTAGATGAAGCACGAGCACGTGCTGAAAGACTACGGAACTACAAAGCTGATCTCCAGAAAATGAAGAAAGAGAAGGTACTAAAACTCCCCTTTCATGGTTGTATTGCACATGCTTAATACAATTGAAGTACATTGCATTTAGTATGTTTAAAATTTAGATTAGTGAGAGATTCATGTTTTCAAGGTTGTTAGTCTTTTTCTCAAATCTATTTATTTCTTCTTTACAAAGCTGATCTCCAGAAAATGAACAGAGAAGGTAATCTACATTCCCCTAACTACTAAAACTCCAGTTTCATGCTTGTGTTGTACATTCTTAAGATACAATTGAAGTACATTGCATTTAGTATGTTTAAATTTATGTTACATGTTTCCAAGGTTGTTCATCTTTTTCTCAAATCTATTTATTTCTTCTTTACAAAGCTGATCTCCAGAAAACGAACAAGGAGAAGGTAATCTACATTCCCCTAATTACTGAAAGTCCTGTTTCATGTTTGTATCGCACATGCTTAACATACAATTGAAGTACATTACTTTTAGTATGTTTAAATTTAGATTTGTGAAAGATTCATGTTTTCAAGGTTTTTCATCAACTTCTCAAATCTATTTATTTCTTCTTTTATATTTATGATATAACTAGGAAGAGGAAGAGATGAAACGCCTTGATGCTTTAAAAATGGAGAGGCAAAGGAGAATTACCGCCAGGAGTAATTCAATGGCCACCAAATTATCCACGCCACCACAGCAAACGAAGAAACCGATTCCGGCAAAGCTTTCACCTAGTTCTTATAAAGGCTCTAAATTTAGTGATTCAGAGCCAGGCTCATCCTCACCGTTCCAAAGATTTCCAATCAGAACTGCTTCCGTTGGATCCAATGATTCTTCAAAAGCCCCAAAAACCAGCAGATTGAATACAAACAAATTAAGTCGATCAGCGCCTTCTCTGCCTGAATCCAAGCGAGAGAAGGGTGATGTTACCGCTGACAGTAAGGCATCAATGGCAAGAATTAGAAGATTGTCAGAGCCTAAAATGAGTACCATTCGTCAAACTTCCTCAGTATCTGTTAAACCTAGAGGTGCAAGGACAACTTCAATTACTAAAGCAGCTAATGAGACTGATATCAGAAAGATTTCTGCTATTGTGAATCATGATAAAAGCAAGACTACAACACTCCCTGAACTAAGAATCGGAACATCTAAAGCAAGTGACATTGTCCGAACTGGATCCTCAGTTAAAGAGCGGACACAGAAGCGGAATGTTAACAAGTCTTCTTTGAATTTAGAAGGCACCTTGCTGAAGAAAATTGAATCTGAAATCTCACCTATTCATGATGAAGATAACAATCCTATTATTGAGAAGACTGTTGTAGTGCTTGAACGTGAAAAACCTTGTGCTCCCAATAGTAATGATGGCAAGGCAAAAGAAAAAACACGGATACCTAAGAGACAGTATGAGAATAATGATAAAGTGATGGAGAAAACTGAGACAGTGCCAAGTTATGTTGCTGTTCATACATCAGTTTCGGTAGATACAGAAACCTCAGACAACAAATCACATGTGCAACCCGGATCATCAAAGGTGTGTTTTCATATATTTAATAGTAGTTTCTGTCGTAATCAGTACGCATGAAGGGAAAAAACGTGAACATGATGATGTAAAGTAGGCAAATACATGCCTGCACTTTACTGGGTATAAATTGTAGGAAACATATTAGTTGCAGTTTCAAGCCTCACACATGATAACATGTTACTGGACTGCTAAGTTGATTTCATTCTTTCATATTTACTGTTAATTTATTACAAAGATCATACGCTGCCAGACCGACAGAACATTCATAAATGGCGAAGTGCTGAGATATATAGCCTACTTTGCATCCTAATTGTTAATTGTGAATAATAGCATAACATAAAAAGCAGGTATACATTTTAGAATTTTGCTTTTCCTCAAATGCTTACATATAGTTTTCAGATATTCTGTGGGGGAACATAAGTCTATGTTCAATTATTAGGAGAAATTTGCTGATATTTGATAATTAATTTCTGGAGTGGTGTGTCATTCTAGACATGTAACTGCAAGATCAAGGAAATTCTAATTTGACCTGTTGTTGTTTATGTGCCTGTGTTCCTAGTTGTTTATCTGAATTCTCCATGCATGAAATAACTTCTTATAGATCAGTTTTGAACGTATTTTCTTCCAAAATCAGGTTACAAATGATATAGAGAAAGAGCCTACAAAGTCGTCTAGCATTCATATTACTGAGAAAACATATCATGCCCCACATGCTCGAGTTTCTTCTTTGGAAGATTGTAGTACCCAAAGCTCTGAGTACAGTAAAGCACCTTCTGCAAGCTTTGACAGTGCATCAATTGGTATGGAGACTTTTAGATCGCGAGTCTCTGATTCCAGAAATTCAACTCTTGAGAAGATTCCTGAGGTGATTGAGAAGCCTCAGGTAAAGGAATCACCTAAAGGGTTGAGACGGCTCTTAAAATTTGGAAAAAAGAACCATGACTCGCCACCTGCTGCTGGGCGCAACAGTATTGACGGTTCTAAAGCCAATGAGATTGGAAAGAGTGGTTCCCCCAATGAAGGTAGGATGATTCTCAGAAACCAGCATATTACTATAGTATATATACCATGATCCACACAACACTCAAAACCTTAAGTTCCTACAAATTTGTTTAAACCTAAAATCTAAAGTTATCAAACACAACTTTGATGTGTCTTTTAAGAACTAAACTGTGAAGTTCAAAGCTGACAGCACCAAAAGAGTTCAGGAGCCTCCCTCCCACAAAACTCAACACAGATACACCTTCTCATTTTAGTCATTTCGAGGCCTTGAAAATGATGAAATATATATCAACTTTGGTAGCATCAAACTATAAGTTTGAAGACTTAAGATTGTTAACATCAAGCGAAGTCTTAGTTCAAAAGTTTACAGTAATGTATGCATTGCTGCTGGTTAAACCAACATGATTCATGTTCCATGGACTGTTGACTTCAGTTACACCAAACGTTCAGAAGTGATTTTCTTTCCCTATATTAAAAATCTCAAGTTACTTGAGAAAGTCAAATGAACATAAATAACCATGACTGGAAAAGGTCAATCATTGAGTAAAAACTGAGGACTCAGTGAAGATCCAGGGTTCATTTAGTTTGTTTTCTGTTTTCATTTTGCTCCTTTTGATGATGCCTTGTAAAAATTATTGTCATGTGACAATTTGAAAGAAGGCCAAACCATATTCGTATTTCATTTGTAAGATGACTAATATACTCAAGCTGATCATCATATTGGTATTTTCTATGCTGTCTTAGTTCATACTCTGAAGAATTTGATCTCTCGAGATGAAACTCCCCCAAGTGCAACTTCTCAAAAGTGTAAGTGACCTTGAATGAACTCTTACTTCATCTTATCTAGATTCAAATTAATATTTGATGAACATATTATTCTTATGCAGCTTCTCGCTCTTTCTCCTTGTTATCACCTTTTCGAAGCAATAAAGGAAAAAAGATAATGATGTCTTGACAGAATTCATGCTGTTACTTGGGGTTGATGCAGTGACCATTTACTTGATTCTTTTTCCTTTTTATCTTTTGTGTGTGTGTGTGTGTTAGATTTGTCTTAGCTGAGATTATTTTGCTGTTAGAGTGTGTCTTTACCAAAAGCAATTTTAGGTCCTCTTTTTGACAGTTCTTTTGAGCTTCAAAACCTTGACAAATTATTTAGAAATCTAAATGGGGAAATTGATTCTGAATCCTTAAGGATTTGGTTCAGTATGTGGTGATGTAAATTATGCCCTTATTGGTTTTGACAACAGGAAAATCAAATTATTGTATTTTTCCATGAAAAACGAACATCTCTATGTAAATTTATGGGTGACATTAATTTGGAGATACATTTCATTTACTCAATTAAGTTTATTCAACCATAAAATAAATGGGTCTTAACCATAGTAGTTAGAATTGTATGAATTGTACGATTGTACGATGCGTATTGCGATTCGTTTCAAAAATTACTTTGTACGATACATATCGGTTTATGTATCGTTTTATGTCTTGAATCGCACCATGAATCGTTTGAATCACTTTTGAATCATGTGATTCGTGATTCATGTTGTAAGCAAGCCAACAAACCCTAAAGTAAACGAAAAGTCACATTAGAAATGAAAAGTCTCCAAAACCAACAAAAGTTACATTAAAAAATGAGAAGTCTCCAAAACCAACAAAAATTATATTGGAAAATGAAAAGTCTCCAAAACCAACAAAAGTTAAAGTAAAGGTAAACAAACAAAAGTTAAAAGTAAATGCAACATCACAGAGAAATCCAAAACGATATTTTTAATTTTTCATGTCACTTATTCTTATTTAAAAATATCATATTTTAGTTATTATGTATCTTACGATTCATGATAAGATTCGATTCACGATTCAATCAAAAAAGATCGTAAAACGATTTACGATTCGAATCTCGATTCAATAACCATGGTCTTAACTCTTTTGCAATCTTGATGAATCTGACATTATGTCCAATGTGATCATGAATACTTTTGGTGGTTTTTGCTTTTAAGTTATGTAATTACATTTTCATGAACATGATTATTAGTACTGCTATTCTTATATGTAAAATATAAAGCACCATTGTTTAGTTGATATAATTTGAAAGCAATTTTCAAAATATAAATGATCGGAGGAAAATAATAAAAGTGGGAATGAGAGTTAATAATTGGAATATTTTGATAATTTTCAATATATCATGTGAATGAAAGTTAATCAAAGTAGTTCGAAAAAGAACTGTTAAAACTTGTAGAAACTAACATGTTAACTTTTAATTTTAAGATGAGATTCCTACAAATAATTGTGTAAAATTTTAAAACAAAGAGGAAAGATTTTTCATCACGAGTAGTGTAACTTTGTTTTTGTGTAGATTTAAGGTGTTTTTCTTTTTTACGATAATAAATTTGTCAAAACTTTCGTTCCGTAGTGTTCATTACACAATTTACACACACAGAAAGTACTCCTTGCACAAGAAAGATTCAATCAAATTCTGCACTATCTTCATCAATTTTTCACAAGTATATAACTTTTTATAAAAGTTATGTAATAATTTAAAATAAACAATTTAATTAAGCTTTTAATTTTCATATACAATACCCTTTTTTTCATTTTCACCTAATTAGAAATCATTATAAACGCAACATTTAGAATTATTATTACTATAAAAATTATATTATCTTAAAAATAATAAGCCTCTTTGAGCTAACTTTTTCCACAAGAATGAGAAAACAAATAAGTTTATATAATTACATAAAACTTTAAAGAAAAGGTTTAAAAGAAACTATATAACAAAGTTTCTACAAATTAATTGTCCAAATAAACCCAATATATATGATTGAATCGTAGTGTGAAAATAATTTATATGCATGTACATTTTAATTAAATTCTTTAATTACTTTCAAAGGCCTTTTGAAGAGTTTTTATCAACATATTCCATCAAGTGATTAGTTAATGGAATAACAACAACATTAAATAAAAGGCACATAATTTGGTCTATATTAAATAAGGGACGTTAAATGTTTATTGCAAGATGCAGTTTGAATGGCCTCTATGCTATATTGGGGAGGATAGATGTTGTACCTTTGGCATCCTTTGATTGTGAACAATAGGCAAACTAGTAGCATATTAAACTTCAATTCAACTCAACGTAATAAACAATCTAAATCTATGTTACACAGTTCACACATATTGAGGTTTTGCAACCTAGGCAAACATAAGACAACTCAAAGGATGTGTTACGTTAGTTATTCAGATTGTTTTGGTTACTATAATAAATCATGTTGACACTCCTTAGGTTTGTTGATAATGCAAGTAATTTTCCTATTTTTTAATGTTTACAATAATCTCCTTTGAAGTAATCTATAGTTCTCTATTTGTCAAACAATTAAAGGAATTAATACGATGAACAAGAAATGTGAGCTTAATGTTTTCAAATAATTGAATGATTAATGTAGGGGTAAAATAGAAGTTTGACAGAAAAACTCATACATTGTTAGGATGATTTATTTTCTCCATGAGTTAATAGTAATGTAAACCAAATTAGCTTATAGAAAAAATCTGTGATAGAAAAAGAAATGAACAAGCTTTGTGAACATTAGTGCAAATCACTTGGGAATTACAGAAAAAAAAAATACTTAAATTTTGTCATCAACCATGTTGGTCATTACTAGTCCCATATTTATTGAGTTTTGGCATGATGAATGTGCAAACACCTAGATAATCTAGTTGTGTATTGAACTCATCAAGTGCTATATCTCAATCTTCAAGTCTGATAAGTGAGTTTTTTGGCCACAACTGCTGAAACTAGGACACACCAATTATGCTGGCATGATTCAACAAAGCTCAAGGTTACACCCTTTATGGTGAGGAATCAGTCAAAGCGAATGACTAAGCATGAAATTTTGCTTCTGCTCATCCTAATCAAAGCTTCCTTTGCCAAGCACTCAGCTGCTTCTTGTGGATCCTCTATGTGTCTTATGAGATTCACAGCCTCTTGGTTCTTCATTACCTGCAAATATATATTCAGATTCATGATCCACTGTGTTCTAGTGACCAAGTATTATAAGTTACTTGATATTCTAGGACTTACCTCCCATATGCCATTGCTTGCTAGGATCAAAAATTCAGTATCAGAGTCGATTCTATCACCCCCCACCACAAGTTCTGAGCCTTTAGATTGCTTTGTACCTGTTGTGCTGCCTGATTCACAAGCTATCATGCGTACTTTTGTGCACATGCATAGCAATCATTGTGAGATGTATGAACAAAAACAAGTGAACACTTATGGATAAAAAACTATCTACCATCATAGGATAGGCTCTAATATTACATGAGAAACGAATTTTAAGTCTAACTCTATTTTACAAAACTGACTTACAAAACTGACTTGTAAGATGAAATTCACACTCACTTATAAACTATTGATAGGTCACAGATCTTCCGAAGAAATAAGAACAAAAGTTGGGATACTTCTGCAACCGAAATCCCAATTGAATGTCTAATAGGGAAATATTAGCTAGTGTTGTGAAACATTTTTGCTGTATTACACAATTGGATCTTTCAAATGATAATGAAAAAAAGATGTGAGTGATTGATACCTGAAAAGAGTCTGCTGTACCAATTTCTCTTGGCTGATTGATTGTGTCTGCCAGTCGTCTGATAAGCAACACCATCTCTGCATAAAACAGTTCTGTAATCTCCCATGTTGGCTATCACAAGCTTTTCTCCATTTATAACCATCACTGATGTTGAACCTATTCTGCATATCTCCTCTGGCTTCAGTGCCTCTCTGATCTTTGTTCTTACACCTAGGTAAGCTCTCTTCAGTGTTTCTTTGCCCTTTCTCCTCATATGACACTAACATGCAGTTGAAACATCAGAAACACACAAGAGGCCAGAAATATAATTCAGAGAAGTAAGCACAATATTGATTTCTGACCTCTTTGAGCTTCTTGCCAAAGAAATGGGATTGCACATACTTGGTAACCCCATCTCCAACTACAGCATCAAAGATTCCAAAATACCAGAGTTCTGTGTGATCCATCTGCTCCCTCTGTATCACAACTGAATCAAACTCTGAGTCATCAGAACCACCTTTGATCACATGATGCTCCACCACATGATGGCCATGTGATATTGGAATCATCCATGAAGGCTTGTTTGCACTCCATTTATTTCTCCTTCTTCCAAAGAAAAAACGTTTCAAACGGAATGCCTGCTCAACTCAATGCAAAGATTGGTTATTCATATCAATTACTATTCATTCATATGAACAAGCATTTACCAAAAGAACAAAACTCAGGTACTTTTTGGTTTTTGTTTCTTCAATCAACTCATCTCACTAATTTGCACTATAAAAGATTCATTAAATATAAAAAGAAGATTAACACTGTGAAACCCCGAATCTGATTTAATAAAGTTTTGTTCCTAGCTACAAGTACATGTCAAAAGGGTCATGATCATTTTTTCCTAGTAGCATTTTCTTTACACCCTTGTATTAGCCCTATTATTTCTGATGAACTTCAAAGAACCTCAATGGAACAGTGAAATAGGGACATACCTTAAGCTTGATATGAAAGTCTCTTATTCCCATATTTCTTTCAATGACGATTTGATCAGATACTATAAAATCAAAATTTTCATATGGAAAAAAAGATATGCCCCAATTTATTCTTTTGGCAATGTGGTTGCATATTCAATAGAGGTGTTGTGCCAGGTAGAAGTAGCTGCTCTATTGAAAAAAATAATTGGTTTTGATTATCTGTTAGGAGAAACTTTTGAATATGAAGTAATCGTCATGTTCTACTTTCTGAAGTTTTAAACCAGCACAAAAAACAAGGAATTCAATTAGACTTGCAACAACACCTAAAAATATTGCCTTTCCTCCTTAATATTGAATTAATTTATTTTAGAAGAAAGAGAATACAGTATGAAATGTCTTCATTCTTAAAAGTGAAAATTTTATTTTATAAGATAAGAAGAAACTAACGAAATAACACTTTTGAATTGAAATTTAACTATTCTAAAGTGAGATTGACTAATTAAATTTAGGTAATAATACTTGAGATAACAAAATATTTAGTTGATAATATAGGATAGTTTTTCTTTATTCTCAAACTTATCTTGATTTTATCCATGCAAAAGTTTGGAATCCAAATCTTGTCAATTTTCTTTTTTGTTATTAAAAATTTAAGTGTTCATTATGTGACATCTTTTTATAAGCTTTTAAGAACAAGAAAAAAAAAAAAATATATATATATATATATATATATATATATATATATATATATTTATATATATTTTT
>Ga0099825_1004563_pt1 | contig 18104 bp, 13 predicted proteins | sample SiratroredBW_FD_76838 | JGI IMG/M metagenome (GOLD analysis project Ga0099825, IMG submission 76838) | Root nodule microbial communities of legume samples collected from California, USA - Siratro red BW | ecosystem: Host-associated > Plants > Roots > Nodule | place: USA: California | collected...
ACATTAAAGGCACTATCATATTTTCTACTACATTCATTATGCATAATGTACTATACATACCAGGATTTAACTTCAATCTCATTTCAGTATCTCAACTAGCCATAAAATCTTATTGTTCCATTAGGTTTACTAATCAAATATGTGAAATACAGGACAATCACACTATGAGGATGATTGGTTTTGCTAAGATGCACCACAGACTCTATGTTCTTGAAAATCCTAAGGGACCAGGAAAACACTTTGCCCCAGATTCAATTTCAATAAATTCAGTGTCTGTTAATAAGGTGAATGATTGACATTTTATACTAGGTCACTTGTCTAAGGACAAACTATTTGTATTGTCAACAAATTTTAAGTATATTTTTAGCAAAACATGATGATTTTTGTCAAATATGCCACTTGCTAAATAGAAAAGAATTTCATTTCCTGTAAGCACTTCTTCAAGCAATAAATTTTTTGATTTGTTACATATGAATATTTGGGGACCATTAGCCATTACTTCTGTGGATGAACATAAATATTTTTTAACTATTGTGGATGATTTTTCTAGGCATACTTGAATTTTTCTTTTGAAAACTAAATCTGAAATACAGGGTTGTATTAAATCTTTCATTACTTTGGTTGAAACTCAATTTTCTACTACTGTCAAATATGCATTAGGTCTTATTAAGGACCTGAATTTAATTTGCATCAGTTTTGCTCTCTCAAAGGCATAAAACATCAAATGTCTTGTGTTGAGACTCCACAACAAAATAGAGTGGTAGAGAGAAAATATCAATACATTTTAAATATTACTAGGGCTCTTATTTTTCAAAGTAACTTGCCTAAATTATTTTGGAACCTTGCAGTCTCTCATGCTATTTTTCTGCTTAATAGATTGCCTAGCAAGGTTTTACATAACAAAAGTCCTTATGATATTTTGTATGACTCTTCTCCTGATTTAACTTTTATTAAAATGTTTGGTTGTGAAGCTTTTGCATCAACTTTGACTCATAATAGGACGAAACTTGATCCTTGGGCTAGACTGTGTGTTTATTTAGGTCACAGACAAGGGATCAAGGGTTAACTTCTTTATGATTTACACACCAGAGAGGTTTTCTTATCCAGAAATGTTTTTTTCAATGAAAATAGTTTTCCTTTTAAACATATTGCCAATCATACAGATAGTGAAATTTTTGTCATGCCACATTTTCCTGATTATCAAGACGTTGATCTCTCTTTCTTTACATCCTCCTAACCACTACAAAACCAACAAACATCATATATTGTCCCACAATAAAATTATTCCTCTCCCACTACACCACTACAAAATCACCAAACACCATATATTGTCCCACAATAAAATTATTCTTCTCCCACTATCACAGCTCCTGATAACCCACTAGAAGCACCAAACCTCCTGCTTACCTCAAAGATTTTCATTGCAATGTAGTTGCGGGCATAGAGAGCAAAAATTCCTCTTTAGTTAAATATCCTATTTCCAGTTTTGTTAATTACTCAAAATCTTCTAACAATCATAAGCATTTTGCATTTAGTATCTCTTCTATTATAGAACCCAAAACTTATACACAGTAGTGAAGCATGAGAACTGGAGGAAAGACATGGATGATGAGATTAATGCTTTAGTTCAAACTGGAACCTGGGAGTTTGTTGACCTTATAATTGGAAAACAAACAGTGGGATGCAAATGGATGTATAAGACTAAACACAAGGCTGATGGCTCAATTGAGAGGTTCAAGACTAGGCTAGTAGCCAAGAGATTCACACAACAAGAAGGTATTGATTTTAGAGAATTTTTTTCTCCAGTGGCTAAAGTCACTACTATAAGGCTCTAACTGGCCATTGCAGCCACTAAAAATTGGCTCTTTGAATAACTTGATGTCAACAATGCTTTCTTGCATGGAGATCTTCATGAAGAAGTTTATATGGAGGTTCGTAAAGGTGTAGTTCCTCCAAAACCTGGTTAGGTCTGCAAGTTGAGAAAATCTATTTATGGTTTTAGACAAGCTGATAGATAGTGGTATGAAAAGTTGTCTACAATTCTTATAGCTTCCGGTTATACCCAATCACAGTCTGATTTTTTTTTTATTTACTAAACAATATGCCACTGGTACATTCACAATCATCCTTGTCTATGTTATTGATATGGTTTTGACGGGAAATAATGCTCAAGAGATTGCTTTGTCAACTGAAATTTTTTCTTGGATTAGAAGTTGTTAGATCAAGGAAGGTTATTTTCCTTAACCAAAGGAAATACACTTTAGACCTTCTAGATGTTGCAGGTTTGTTAGAATGGAAACCTTTTAACACTCGTATGGATCCTCAAATAAAGTTCAATTCCAAAGAGAGTCCTCTTCTTGAAGACATTTCCATGTATTGATGGCTTATTGGACAACTCATCTACCTGACCAACACTAGGCCTGACATTTGTTTTGTTGTTAATCATCTCTCATAATTCTTATCAGCTCCTACAATGACTATTACCAAGCAGCACTCAGGGTTCTTCGTTATCTCAAACCTAATCCTGGTCGAGAGCTCTTCTTTCCTAGTGATTCTCCTTTACAACTGAAAAGTTTTTGTGACTCAGACTGGACATCATGCCCTAAAACTCACCGTTTTGTTATTGGCTTCTGCATTTTTCTTGGTGATTCATTAATCTCTTAACGATCCAAGAAGAAACACATAGTGTCACGATCCTCCTCTGAGATTGAATATCGTGCTTTGGCATCAACAACCTATATGAAATTCAATAGTTGTCTTATTTTCTTCGTGACTTACATATTGTTCCTCAAGCCACTACAGTTCTTTTTTGTGACAACAAGTCTGTCTTACATTTAGTTGTCAATCTTGTGTTTCATGAGCATAGCAAACACATTGAAATCGATTGCCATATGGTTAGAGAAAAGGTTCGTGATGATGTTCTTTGTTTGCTCCCTATTAATACTAAGTCACGGGTTGCTAACATCTGTACAAAACCTCTCACACCCAAGTTGTTCTTACATCTGCTATCCAAGATGGGTTTAATTGATCTATATGTTCCATCTTGAGGGGAGGTAATAAATGATGAATAATTATTATTATGTGAGAATCATTAGTGATTTTGGTTAGAGTATATTAACAGATAATAAATAATTATTATGTGAGAGTTTATTAACAATTATGTTAGAGTAACTATTCTGTTATGATCCTGTTATTCCATGTACTTCATATATAGAGTATTTCTCTTTCATCAAGAGAATAAAAAGAGAGATATATTTTCACTCTCATATCCTTTGTTCTTTTTCATTTATTTATGTTCATTTCTTTATTTTTTTCATGACATGTGGTTAATATGATATCTCTGTTATCATTCGTCATATTTTATTTCAAATAAATTATTTTATTTATATATACCTAAATAAATATAAATATGATAAAAAATTTCAAATACTCACTTAAATACTGTTATATGTTTTATAATTTAAATTCTAATTAGCATCTCACGTATAAAAGAGTTGTATGTCAAACTTAATATACAAATAAAAAACTTTTGGAGTTTTGAATGTTCATCTCTATAAGTCTCCACCAAATTGTTGGATTTCTTCCTGTAAACTACTCTAGTGTCCATGGAACCAAACATGTACTTCTAGTTCTTAAAATATTCTAGTGGAACATCAATTGTGTACATCCTTTATCTACATTTAGGTCCCTTTTAAGTTTTAAGTTTCATATTTGCTTTGGTTGAGATAATAAGTAACAATATGAAGTGGACAATGAAGTTGATTATGGTATCTCTCATCAATTATAACCTATAGAGTCACATAGCTAAAGAATGAAATGAATTGAGTAAGACTTTGCTTTTAAAATTAAGACAAAAAAATGACAAATAATAAATAATTTAGGTAACACTATTACTTTTTCTTGACATCTTCAACTTTAGTCTTCTCCTTAGTTTGTAGTCCATTGCCTAACATGGAAATTACATGACTAGTTTCTCCTATGAATCAACCATTCAAAACACTTTGATAAAAGAGAGATTCACCCATAAATTACAATACTTCATTCAAAATCACATTTTCAACCAAACTTCCATTTTTTGTCTTGCAAGCTTGATATTTTTTTATCAATCACTTAACATTCTAATTAAATGACCCTTGTTCTGAATAACGAATCCTAAAAAATGTGTGATGTGCAAAATAAGTTAAATCCAATCTTTTCCCTTTTGTTCCATAAGAGTGATAAGATAAGTTCTTGAATAAATATATGTCCTAATTTTTCTAGACTTAGAAAAATATTTTATTATGAAGAGGGATCCCTTTTTTTGAAAAAAAATCTTCCAATATCAAATCTGTCTAGTGCGTCTCAAGATTCTGCATGGTGTTTCCAACAATTTCGTCAAGATCATATATGAAATCAATGTGAATATTTTCATTCTAATACAATTTATTTCATATTTAAAGTGACATTATTGGGATACCAGCTTTAAATCCCATGGTTAAGAAATACAAGTCTCATTAATACAAAAAACACATTCTACGTTAGGATAATATGTCAATTAAAACAGAACCGATGTAAACAAAAATGCGGTGGCATTTTTGTAAATATTTGAAGATATATTACGTTGATTAACTCGAACCCGACGTAATACACTATATTCTACGTCGGTTGTCATTAATAACCGACGTAAAAAAGACTGAAAAAAGTAAAAATTCAAAACTTGAAAACTTTGTAAAGGCACTGAAGATACTACGTCGGTTGGGAGGTGCCAACCAACGTAGTATGTAGCCCATATTACATCGGTTGGGACTTTCCAACCAACGTAATATACTTCTCTTGGTGCGCAAGTGAATTTTGAAGAAAATTTGGTAAAATTTGGTCATATACTATGTCGGTTGGGAGCTTCCAACTGACATAGTATGTCTCTTAAGTTAAAATTAGGGATTTCAAGAGAGATATTAACTCTCGGGTATCACTTTTCTCTTATGCTTACATTTTCTTCTCCTTCACCTTATCCTCACCCTCGCTGCCTCCTCCTCACCCTCGCTCGCTGCCTTCTCCTCTCAACCTTCACGTGGTGCCTTTGTGTGGTGCCGCTTTTATTCTCACTGGTTTTTTATTTGTATTTCGTGTAGTGCCGCTTTCTCTTTTCATTTGTTTTCATTTGAATCTTTGTTGTTCATTGGTTTTGCTAGGGTTCGTTTGACTCCATTTTCTACTTCTTCCATGTTCGTTTGGCGTGCCCAGGTTGAATGCTTGGTTCGACACCCTTGCCTCTTCTCTTTACAAGAGGTTAGCAATTTTGTAAAATTCATTAAAAAGTAGTTAAAAATTTATTTTGACCCAATTTTTTTATCAGCATCTTGATTTAGTATATATTTGATGGTAGAGTTCTTATACTGTATAGGTTTATCATAGATTTAGGGTTTGAAAAATTTAGGACGAAAAAACTTCAAATGACCATAACTTTTGATAGAAAGCTCGGATTGAGACGCTCCAAAAATGAAAGTTGCTTGAAATGAGGTAACAATTTCGTTGGCCAATGCCAAAGGCGATTGGGCTTCCACAAATTCCAAAATTTCATTATTTACGATTTCTTTTTTATTTTTTTGTTATTTTTCACCTATTTTTTTAGATTGTAGCCTTTTATTTCACATATCTATACTTGTTAGAAAATTCTAAAAGTTTTTGTGGTGTTTTCTTATATCGATTACAGATTTATCAACCCATTATTTTTTTAAAAAAATGACTTTTTACGTCGGTTGTAAGCTACAACCGATGTAATAGATGACTTTTTACGTCGGTTCTACAACCGACGTTGTATGTCCAAGACTTTCTACGTTGTCTGTATCTACATCGGTTGCATAACCGACGTATAATGTCTTTCAGAACCGACGTAAAAGGTCATTTTTCTACTTATAACTACCAATATCTTTTATTCTGTATAAGTTATGAAAATATTTATTTAATTTTAGTTTTATTTATTCCCTTATTAATATATTTATTAAGTTAAAACTTGAAGCTTAAAATATATGAGAAAATATATATTTTTTACTCGTTGACATTAAATTCTGAAAAATTATAAGCAAAACTTATTAAATATGAACAAAATTTATATCATTTTATAAATCTTAATAAATACTTAAACAACCAATTGAAATATGTTTTAAAAATGTGTTGAAATATATTATTATTAACATTCCTCTAATATTTACAGCAGATGAGACATGACCACTACCTAATAATGGAACATTCAATTGTATTGTCCACTTGTTGCATTGGCAACTACTATGTTGAGACAATAAGGACAGTGAGAATACAGATTCCTAAGGATCATTGAAGTTGACACTCATCCACCTCCCCAACACCACATCCTATGCCTTCCTCCCCTCTCCCTCTCTCCAAATTAAACAACCACAAACTTTCATTCATGTACTGCCTGCACTTTTTCTTATCTTATCTCATACACCTTCTTAATTTTAAGTTCTTATATTATACTACTCTAGTCCTTCCTTTTCATTACAAACAAAATAAAAGTTTATTTCTAGAAGTTATATTTTATTTTGTATTATTTAACACCAAATTAGTTATATATGATAATTTTTCTTATTTCGGTAAAATCAAAATTCATATATCTTTAATATTTTTTAATGATGACCGAATATAAGATATCAATTTGAATGTATTTGTATTTTGCAATAAAATGTAATATTATTAGATCTGCATGTATGCTTAGTTGATCAAGGTGGCCTTGGTTAATCATTGTGTGTAGTGAATTCTTGGATCAACCAGAGTTCATCCTAGTGTTCACAATGATGTGTAGATGGAGAAGATTGATCAAGGCTTTTTAATATTGAATAGTCTAAGAACAAATCATTCCAACATATTTCAATGTGGCCTAAGACATTTTCATGTCATTATCACTGTCTTTAAGGCTAATATTCAAATCTGTTAATAGTACTTGGCTGATATACCAGTCTTGGAACCTATCATTTGTTTGGTGGAGGAAGGTTTGAACACTTTTGATGTTGCTTTAGAGAATAGGTTTTTCAAGTCTTGACAAAATGACAGGACTGAGTCTCAGTTTGCTAAACATATTCCTAGCATTCATACTTCTAATGTAATACCATAGATTCATAAGAAGCCATATGTAGATCTTAAGAGTTTCATAGTTTGAGTAACAAGGATTCTTAAGCTGAGGCTATGCTAAACCTAGGGTTATTTTTTCTGATATGGTTGATGTTGAATTTGGATCTACTGTTAAAGAAATTGCTTCCAACTCATATTCTGGGCTGATAGAACACAGGAGAAGGAAAAGTCCTTGAGTGAACCAGTTTGCTGATGGTGATAGAATACAACATTCTTCCATGCAATAGTCAAAAAGTGTGTTAATGTTAACTTTATACATAGACTGGTTGAAGAGGATTTTGTTTTGGAGGGTGCTAAGTTTATTGAAGACTATGTTTTGACTTTCTAAAAGGATGATGAAAATAGGCAACTTCTAAAATGTCCTTCCAATGAGGACATTCGGAAAATGGTAGCAATGATCTTTGTCGGTTGTTTCTACCATGCTTTTTGGGATATTGTTGGCCTTAATGTCTGTAGTGCCATCAAACAGTTACTTTTACAAAGTTGTGTTCTTCTTAACAGACTATCCAAAAAAGTGAATAGAGGGAATGTGATGATCAAAATCGACATTAAAAAGGCTTTTGACACCGTTAGCAGAGATTTCTTAATTTATGTTTTTCAGTAGTTTGTTGTGGACTTCTTTAATTGCCATAGGGGTGTTAAACAGAGAGATCCGATTACTCCTCTTCTTTTTTGTTTGGCGGAAGAAGTTTTGAGTAGGGGTAGGCTCTTGTGGATTCTAAAAAAGAGTTGCTCCTATGGCAAGTTTCAAGAGTACATCTTTTCCTTCTTATGTTTTATATGGAGATGATGTTTTTATTTTTTGCATGGCCAATAAAAGCACTCTCACCAATCTCGTGCAACTCCTCTACACGTATGTTATGGCTTTAAGACCATGGCCAAATCATACTAAAAGTCATTATTATACTGTTGATAAGCTTTCAATAAAAGAATACATGAGTTGCTTGGTTGTAATTAAGGCTCCACTCCTTTTAATTACTTGCCCGTTCCTACTTTGTGGGTGCTCCCAGAATTCTTTTATCTAGAACCACTTGCTAATAAAATTTGTATTAAGCCTGCTTCATGAAGAGGAAAATTTCTTAGCCTGATGGAAAGAATTCAACTGGTTAACACTACCACTCACTCTTCCTGAGGGATGGTTTGTTGAAATTGAGATGAAACCATGAACCTTTGTAAAAAGTCTATGTGCATGGCTACTGATTTGCACGTTTTGTTCCTATATGCTTGTATACCAAAAGTGAAAATCAAAGAGGAAGAAGCCATGGAAGAAGGAAAAAGAAAGTTCCATGGGGAGAAACAATATAAAAACTTTTACAAAATTCAATTCAATTTCTACATTCTTTTTACTCGACCAAAGATATCTGCAAGATCATACCTCTCTGTTCTTTTGGGTGGCAGAATCTCTTCAAATTGAACCACGATAACGACTGTTAAAATCACATGCTGTTATTTTTTATGTTCAAAGAAGAAGCAAAAGCAACCTTGCAAACAGTTGCAGCAACAAGACAGGGAAGCTGTCACTAACAAAAACGATATACACAAGATCGATCCTCAATTGTCAAAAGCAGACACAACAATAGCCATCAAGTAGAAGGTTTCTGCTTCTATAAAAAGAAAAGGCACGTGAAGCCATGTTACTCTTGTCCAAAATCCTACACAAGATAAAAACCAACAGGCAGGACTTGTAAGACCAATCAATATTCCTCAATCTCCCACAACCCACCAAATCGATCATTTCAACATTTGCAAAGTAGAGTTTGATCTAATCTGTTTTATCTTGTTTTCCAAGTTGAAAGAACTTCACGTGCACAGTTCAATTATCCTGGTATTATATGTCTCTGTTGTGTTCTGAGAATACGAACACACAACATTCCCTTCAAGCAAGCCAGAAATATTGGGTGATCCTGGAGCGACAATTCTTTTTTTTTCTCGTTACATATCATAAAAATATGACAGTGCAACTTTTTATTGTATAAAAATGTAATTAAAGCATGAGAGTTAAAGAATGAGAAATTTTTGGATGTTCTCAACTGAAATCTCTTTATACCATTGAATCTCCATATCAACTCATTCTAAAGAGCCCTCGACATCTCCACCTACAGTTTTAACGCAGTTGCTAAAAGGTGAACACATTTAATGATACACAGCAAAATATTTCTTTTGCGGCGAGGGAACCTGGGTATTTACCAGTATAGAATAATAAAAATCTTTTGCTGACCTCAAACATTTGAGGGGTATATATATTTGACCAGGGTTCGATGATTCGGTTTTTGGTTTTAAACATATACAACGAAGAGACACGCCTTTTTCTCATTAAAAATTACGCCAAGTTTACATTCTAAGGAAAGAATTTTCCGTGTTTAATTTTGAAAGAGGCAGTACAATGGCAATCAGAAATTAAGATGAAAGGCACTGATGATGTTTATGGAGCCCTCCACGGATGATTCCTTCTGGACTAGAAGACCTCTGACAAATGGTCATTATCCTGTAACGCTTCACTTAGAAGCCTCCAGTTTGTCAACAAGAAAGAGCTAAGCCAGCATTTTGTAGAGTGCAATGGCATTTACAGGTTTAAAGAGCTCAAGGCCATCATTTTACACTGTTCATTCAATGCTAGAAGTTGGGCCTCTTTCTTGTCAAGCATAGCACTCAACCTCACATTCTCCTCCATAAGTTTCTGAACTTCAGCCTCTTTCTGCATTTTCTCACCCTCCAACTGAGTAGTCTTTCCAACTAAGCTGCTCCAAGAGAAAAAACCGGGCAGTAAAACAAATAAATCTTTTGTTTCAGGAAGAAAAACATAAACACACTATGTGAGAATTGAAATTAAGTTAAACCCATTAGCAGGAAAATATGTGGATATTAACACGCCTTTGTTACAGAATCATGTATTAATACTGAATAGGCACATAAACACTATCCATCCCATCCTACGTAAGTTATCTTACATATTAACAAACCTTCGGGCCTCAAACTTATGCTTCAATTGGTGTGGTAATAGCAGTAATACAAGTCCCTTATTTTCTAAAAGTTATTGTCTATAACCAGCCTCCACTAATACAAACCCTGACAAGAGAACAGGAGAAAATTATAGACGAAAATAATGTTTGTTTATGGAACAGTGTTACATCGCAGGTATTCAAGGGACCTGATTCTCACCCAAAGATTAACCAAATTCAAAGACAACTCTCCCCCTCGACCCCTCTTATTTATAGGCAACTCCTAATAACGAACTATGATTCCCTCAGACTCTCCTAGCTAACTAATGGCTATCTATAACACCCACGAAAAAGTCAACAAATAAAAAGACATTTGAAGAATATCATTATCGAAATTCAAAAGAATTATAGAAGGTAGCCTGAACAGGGAGGGGAACTTCCAATAGCATCCATCAAACAAGTATTGAAAGCGATTAGAAAAACAATTAAATTTCATGAAATGGTAGCTAATGTCAATCAGAAACTATCCACATTAATCTGTCTTCACCCAAAGAAAAATTAAAAATCCATTTTTTAGATAGCCACAGTTGGGAGGAGCAGGAAAATCTGCAAATTAACAGAAATGATAAACATGCCAACTTCCAATAAGTTGATATTTTAACATATAAAACAAGCAACTTATTAGGATGATCTATGTTATACTCATACAAATTACTAATTTTAGTAAGCAACCTGGACAAACTGAAAGGATGTTACTCAATTAGAAGTTATAAAAGAGAAGACTTCCTCTTGGGGGAGGCGGCAAGGTTATAAATAATCAAAGGGTGAGATTTTGTTCAAAATGAAGCACTATGGTCATTGGATAACCAAATCATAATGAAGAAAACTAAATCTGAGAATCAAGTTAGCTCTCTTAAATGACACTTAAATAAATTTATAATATAAGAATAACATCATGAGCTGTGCTGATATCCAAGTCCATTATAAACAGTGTCCCTATGCATGAGGAGCATGCCTCCACCCCCAAGTAGGAAATAAGGACAGTAATTTGGCACAGGTAATCACTCCCGACATGCCATCCAGTATAAATATACTAAGTATATTTAAGCATAAAAATATAGCAGGAAGTGGGCCATCTAAGTCAAACAATTTGAAGAAGGTCAAATATAGATAATTATCAAGAAACTTAAACATAAGTAATTGCATATATAAATATTTACCGTTCAAATAGCTTTTCAATAGTTTGGAATTGCTTCTCTGAAGAAAGTAAGGTTTCTCTTACTGTTATCAAACTACTAACGTATGACTTCAGAGACTCAAATTCCCGTTTCACTCGAGAAAGTTCTTCTTCATTTTCAGAAGCACGTTGTCTCTGTCTAGTTGTTTCTTCAACCAAATCTGCAACTCTTTGCCGCATGTCATTCAAAATACCATTTGTACCCAAAGCAAACCGCTCCATCTCCTCTAATTTCATGGACATACTCTCTAACTGAGCAGACTTCCGCATAATTTCTTCCTGACCTAAACTCACTTTTTCCTTCTCCATTGTAGTTTCTGATTCTGCCACTAAAACCCTTTTGACAAGGGCTTCCATCACATCCGTGACCATCTGAACAGACTTGAGTATCTCACCTATATAAACTGCATCTTGTTCGTCTAAGGAACCAAGCTGACGGTTAATTCCTATCCAAGATTCTTCATCTGGATCATCAAATGAAGAAAGATCAACATTCCTAGACCAACCTGATAATGGAATGCCATCTTTGTCAACAAGCCCTACTCCATCTAACTTTTTTATGCCACAAGATGTATGGGCTAGATGAGGAACCGCCATGATTCTAGCTTTTGATCTTAAGTAGGACAACAGGGTAGATGTAGTCTTGACTCTTCGCCACAGGAGCTCTAACTCCTTTCTTGCATCTTCCTCTGAGCCATGTATGCAAGCCTTTACCTCCATTATCCTAGCCTCCAATACATCCACTTGAGATTGACTTCTTTCAATCTCCTGCTTCCAAGTTTCATGTGACTGACTCAGTTTAGACTTCAAAGCTGACATACCATCATCTGCTGCCATGTCCTGCCCAATGTTGAATAGAACAATATGAGAAAATTTAAGTTGGCTGTATTAATGTAATCATAAAATGTGTCCATTAGGACAAAGACATAAGCCTTGGATTTCAAAATATGAAAATTCATAACAAACCGTTGTAACTAGAAATATGGTAAAACTCAATCAAAGACAAAGCAAGAAGATATGAGGCATCTATAACTGGGTTTCAATTGTAAGAACCAAAATCAAAACTGACAATATAAGGATGCAGCCATGTGCGCAGATACCAAGTATTGAAGTAAAACTAAAATAAAAGCACAATTCACCAGAAAATCAACCTTTTAATCTTATTGTTGTGAAGCTTAGACACGGCTCTTTAATACCGTGTCTACAAGTCTAACACATGCTCAACATTCTTTGAGCATGCTCCAACACCATTCCAATACAACATTAATGAGGGCAGACACAATGATCTCTTTTAAGAAGTTGGAAAGTGAGAAACTTACTGTGTAAGTTTCTATTTCTCCTTTAAACAAACAAACTGTTTATTTCACATTTACATTTTGTATTTCTCCTTCACTATATGAGTCTAACTTAGAAGGTTTTTCTTTTCCAATGATGGTGATCAACAAAGGAGTGAAATGTCTTAAATGAATTAGATCCTCTTTTCACCTTTTGAATTTGAGAAGGATGGATTGATCCACTTTTTTATTGGGAAATAATGTGTTCAGATTGTTCTATTTGACTAACTTTTTTATAAATAATTTTGAATATAATCTTGATTGTCAATTTAAATAATTCGTAATAATGTTCAACTTGTGTGTATACATATTCGTGTCGCCATCTCCTCTATTTTAGAAAAATAAAGGAGTTGCCCCTTCCAAACTCATATATGTCATAAATATTAAATACAACCAAGAAATTATGCTGCAGTGTTATCAATGGTGGAATACAGAAAATGAAGGGAAGCTAATCGTCCACTATATCATATACCAGATAGTATCATGGTGATTGAAGTATATGACATATATCATTATTATGCATTGGATGACAAGAGGAAGCACAACACATGACAAAACCATGACATCATAGCAATCACAATAGAGAACAAAGCCACAATCATGGATCCAAAAAATTTCACTATGCAAAAGCGTTATAGCAGCTACACATAAATACAAACATTATGTCTTTTATAAACAATAATTCGTACATAACATATATTTTGAGGTCCTCAGGCCTTTTGAAGCCAGAAACTAGGAAGTTTATAACATCCACCTACTCTAAGTACATCACCGCTATTAGAAAAATAGCACGCATAGTTCATGTTCCCCAGATTTCAAATCTCATACAATGACCAGCACTTCTAATCAAACCTAATATAGAATTGATTCAGACCATGCTGAGTCATTATCAAGCCAACAACCTACTTTATAACACATGATATAAAATTTAACAAAGTACAGTTTCTGTTTGAAACTAGGTTGAACACAAAGTAAACTTAATGCAAATGGGTAACCGTAGTATACCTTCAAAATTGAAAACAAATAACAATGCTACTGGAAAAACAAGCAACGGACAAAAACAGCTAATTATTTCATATGCTATAATCCTTCGGACTTTGTTTTCAGCAATAGTATTCTTAATTATTATTATTATTATTGTAAATAATAAAAAACCCTCATGCTTAAATCTATTGCATCTACCAGTTAAAGATCAAAGCCATGCATCAAACGATTATCTCGACAAATAGAACTAAACCAAACCTAAACAGTATCAACTGAGATTCCCCGATTTTTTTTTTCTTGAATACTTTAAAGTGATCTACGAGAAGAAGAAGAAGGGGGTAATCGAAATTGTAGCGAAAGTTGGATGGGAAAAGGTGAAACCGAAAACCCACCAAAAGGGGGGAAAGGGAAAAAAGAATTGGAGAGTTTGGATAAGGAACAAAGGAAGAGAAAAAAAAAATTAGAAAAAAGGAATCTGGTAAAATAGAAGAACCATCAGAGAGAGAGAGAGAGAGAACCTGGTAGAATGAAAAGCGAGTTAAAAGAAGAAGAAGAAGAAGATGATGATGATGATGATGATGAAGGCGTTACGGCTATGTGTGCCTATCTTTCTTTCTCTTTGTTCGGAAGAAAAAGAAAAGAAAGGCAACCAAAACCCATTTCTGTGATAAGCAGCATGTGCTTTATGCATTGTAGCCATTTCTCACTTTCCCCTTTACCCTCTTTTGTTTTTTTTTTTTTTCTTTTTTTTTTTTTTTCTTCTCCTTTTTTCAAGATTAAATTAATCCACAAAATTTTCTCTTACAAGAAAATTCAGAATATTCCAGCAATTAAACATAATTACTCAAAATTTACCACCAATAAGTTCCTAATTCTTTGGAGTTAACTTTTTATTAGTTAGAAACAATGCGATAATTCAATGTCAAACTATTTTTTTAATAAACTATTAAAATTTGTGATGAACTCATAAATCAATAATGAATTAACGGGTTTGAAACTAAATGTAACTTTTTCTTGCTTTTATCACATTTACAACATTTCAATAGACTTATTATTTAAAATTAACTATTGAATCGTTGTTATATTATGTTTATGTGAATTTATATATGATTTAGTTATTTATATAATTCAACATTAATGTGCTATAATATTTTATTGTTGCGATTTACTTCTCTTTTTAGTACGAAGTAGAAATGTTAAATTATATTGTGTTAGGAGCACTATGATGCATAAATGTCATTAATAATTCGTTAATATTATTTTTATATTAGATAAACTTTTACAAGTTTACAAATTAAATTTACAAGTTTAGAAAACCTTCACAAGTTTGTAAACTCTAAAACCTTGATGATGAGAATAATTTAAATTTATATCACAATATAAATCTGTTTTACAATTAATTTTAATGAATAATCATAAAACTTTCTTCTAAATATTGTTTTTAAAGTTAATGCAAATTTATTTTAATAAAAAATTATGAGATTATACTAAGAACATTAACTATTATTTTTTCTATAGATACTATGTAATTGATGTAAAGTACCAATTAATTTTTGTAGATAACTTAATTTTTTTATGATAATCTGGTTTATCATCTTTAATGAGACATTACGTAAGGAGATTGAGTACAACTTGAACATATTACTTATAATTAGTTATTATATTTTTAATGCAATGATGATGATATGATAATAATTCTACAATAAATAAATAAACTTAAACCATTTTTTTTATAATTTATTAAGTATAGGTGATATATTAAATATTCAAAATAAAAAAAAAAGTAATATGTTGACTTAAATTTATTTAAGTACGTAAAGAAAAGAAATATGCATTCCAGTGACTATAATAATATAACATTTGTGAGATTCAACTAAAATACCAAAATTTATGAATTGGTCAAATAACTTGGCTTAGAAAGTAAAGCAATAAGTTTCGATTATTAATAAAGATTAATTATTAATATTACGTGTACATTCTTGTAAATCATAGATGTTTGAAAATATGAACAATTAATAAATGTTCTAATGAACTACCAAAGCAAGATAAAGAAAAGCACACCCTGTTTCTTCATTATTGGTCATTATTGAAGATAAAGAAAAACACCAAACAGAAAGAGTCTATTCACAAGGTTAAGAAACGGAATCTAGAAGCTCTGTACATAGCATTATGTTACATCTCTTGATAAAGTAGAAAAGCTCCTCGTTATGAAGGTAGGTGTTGATGCCAAATGAAGCAAAACTGTTGGAAAGGTTTACTAAAAAGTTATTGCTATGTAAGAAGGTAATACACAAAGGGGTTATTTACATATGGCACAACAAATTTGGATGATATAAGTTCTAGAAGGAGAATGGGACAGTGGAAGCGGCAACCAAACCAGATAAGATAGCAACAAAGAGGGCACTATTGTATGTTGTTGGTTCAGCTTGCATAGAGTTGTTTCGGAAATCATTGAATGTCTCATTAAGGAAAGGACCACCAACTAGTGCCCCAAATGCTACATTAGGATTGGGGTGAGGTGAGTGAAACCACTTGAATCCATCCTTGCAACCAGTTGTAGCATTAACTGGAATGGAAGATCCTCTGTGATGTATGTAATTGGGGTAGTGAGTTCCATGTCCCACAAGATAACTCATCTTCATAGGATTTTCACCCAACACATAATCTGCCTGATATTGTTCAACAATAAATGCAAAATAGTGTCACATTCATCCTATACTAATTATAGGTGCTGAAGAACTGAGAAATTTTGAAGCTAAATAGTGATGATTGATGGAATATGTTTCTCTCATTTTATAAGTCTTGCATACCTGAGAAACGGCAAATTTGCGAATATCTACTGGCTTGTACAATTTTCCCCCACAATTTAGTATTTCGGTTTGTGATGTCAGCATGTAGTCACTATAAAGAATAGCCAAGAATGCAGAAGCCACTGAATGTTGCAAAGAGTTCCATGGCACCACCCATATCAGTCCACCTGTTACATGGTGATAGTTGGTTCATCCAATGGAGAAACTAATATTTGATATGTTCTTTGCCATCTTTTGCATTATTAACATGAAATTCTAGGTACCCTTTTGCCTGAATTAACGAAAAAGAATAGGGAGGCACAAGTTATGCAAATGGTAGAGGGAAGAAATCAATCCTACTTTCAGTTCTGTTGGTGGTGGCTGTTGGTGAATCAGGTAGAAGCGTGCAGATGAGGATTTCAACACTTTCTCTGTACATCTGAAGGTCAAGGTTCTCCGTATCTGGGATGTTTCTTGCCCCAAAGAAACTTACTCTGGACAAAAGAACCTAGTTCAACATCACAAAATGCATGAACAGAATATTATCATAAGAATTTAATATGCCTAATTCATCTGAGGGCTACAAAAGAAAGTGTTCAATTTCTAGTACTTTTAGAGTAAAAGAAGTTTTAAGGCTACCAATCAATTAAAAAACATGGTTGGCATGACTTCTAAGGTACTAAGGAATAAAGTCTATAAACTTATCATATGCAGTAGTTTCCGAGTGAATGATAGTGCATGGACTATTTACTGAAAGCTAAAACACTGCATCATAGCTGGTACCTGAGTTGCTGCATGTTTATCATCCCAGCTAAACCACGATAAGCTTCCTAAACTGCCAAATGCTTTCTCATTCTGCTCTGTCACATAATTGAGATATGATGGATCCTTAGTTGCATGATAGAGCCAGGCACCTGCCCACAAGAGTTCATCCCCAAAACCAGATGAGTTATAGTAGTTCCTGACTTGAGGGATGCTGACACTGTAGGAAACTCTATATGTATCAGCAAAAATGAACAGCTCTTGAGCATGTTGTAGGAGAATCCTAGAATAATTGAAGTCAATCCCCTTAAAAACAAGAGATGCTGAGGCCAATGCAGCTGCAGTTTCAGCCGCAACTTCTGTTCCTGGAAAAGAGGAGTTAACTTGAGTGAGTGGCCTTTCTTCATGCATGTCTTCAGGCCTTTCCCAGCAATTATGATCCTCATCAGGATTCCCCACCTTCAATCAAGAAAACAAAAGCGTGTTTCATTCAGCTACCAGAGTAAAAATGGCAAGAAAAACAAATTTATGTTTGATTTAATTCGTTTTCTTTATAGTGTTTGATAATAAACTAGGCAAAACCGAGGTACAAAAGTTGTCCATGACAATTGAGAGACCAATCAATAAAGTCACACTAAAATATTAGAAAAATCACACCATATAGTTGACCTGAATGTAGAGCACTTCTGGAAAAGGGTGTGCATTAACAAGATAATCAGTGATCCACTTTAACGAGTCAAGAGCATAGTGTAGCTGCTTCACCGCATCCATGCGATCTCCATATTCAAGAATCGCCCAAGACAACACGGTTGCAGTGAAAGCCATGGGGAATCCAAATTTGATGTTGTCACCAGCATCATACATTCCTTTCGACAAATCCAAATCCGCTTCACTCCCATCTCGTAGCCCTGAATCCCCTCGCCACAAAACCCTC
>Ga0099825_1004571_pt1 | contig 18084 bp, 8 predicted proteins | sample SiratroredBW_FD_76838 | JGI IMG/M metagenome (GOLD analysis project Ga0099825, IMG submission 76838) | Root nodule microbial communities of legume samples collected from California, USA - Siratro red BW | ecosystem: Host-associated > Plants > Roots > Nodule | place: USA: California | collected...
AAATAAAAAAAAAAAACCATTAAAAAAAAGTGAAAAAAAAAAAAAAAAACAAAAAAAAAAAAAAAAGTCAATCATCATATTTTTTATTATATCTTCTAATAAAGTTTTTAATATTTCTGGAAATATCTTGTTGGTCTTCTAAGTATTTTAGAAATTTGAGCATATTCATCCAATTTATTCCAATTATTAGAGCATGTCAGTTTGATCAAATTTATCAAACTTAAAAATCAACTTAAACTTTTCTGAAAAAGTTTTGTACGCTGATGTTTATCCGTGTTTGGTAGGTTAGAAAAATTGAAATAGATTCCGTTGGTTTTTCATATTTTGAACTGGGGAGTCATTTTTTTATTCTGTTTTTTTTTTTTTTTTGTTTTTTTTTTTTTTTGGTTTATTTTAGCACTTTGTGATGTTGAGAATAATTTTATTGTGTTATTTATTTTCTCTACATTTATTCTACAATTGAACCTCGAATAAATTGTCTATGAAAAGTAAACGTGTGTGAAATAAAAATAAAAATTATGTTATCTGATCCCTAAGTACCACTATGTTATAAATGTCAGTTTGCTGTGATACTTGAGAAGGTGGATTTATTTTAGAAGATTTTCTTTAACAATGAAGTTTTTAGTATTTTTTTTTTTCTTAACCTCTTACATGTTTCAACTTATCATATTTAATGTTTTTAGTTCTAAATTTAACAATAATCAAAAAAATATTGTATCAAGGTATAAATTATTTTATATAAAAATGTTATTATGAATTTTAATGATAATGTGACTTATAAATTCAAAAGCATTTATTTATTATAAATTTTAATAATATAAAATAAATATTTATTATGTAGAATTCACGGAGTAAAAATAGAATGAGTATTTAACTAATGCTATAGTTGCACATTATTTAATGCGATAAATTTAAAATGAAATGAAACCACATTTGTTATTACAAGAATAGCCTTACAAATCAAAATTTCTTCACTTTAAAATTAACATAATTCTCTTTTTTTAACTATGTTTGATTGCTTTTATGAAGTTGTTTTTCAAGTCAAGGTGCATAGGTGATTAATTTTTCAACAACTTCTATGTATTTTTTTTTAACTAGACACGTGGACCAAGGATTAAACTTTTAATCACATGCTTAAAAGAAAAAATTATTTACTAATCATATCATAGTTTTCTACAAATTTATGCTGTAAAAAACGACTTCCTTCTTAAAATTGGAATATAAAATAATATTTTACTATTTAACTAAGATATGGATACTGAATCATCAAATACAGTAGTAAACAGTAAAGTTATCGTTTGCGTGAATAAGACATATATCATCTAATTTCTTTTGTATCAATCACTTTTTAAAGCAAAAAATCGTTTCTATTTACCTATCACCTTTGTTTTTCTTTATTGACCATATGCATCTTCTATTAGAAACAATTTGTTGAAATATTGTTGGACATAAATTTAGACTCATTCCTCAATAAGAATTTATTTATCATTTCAAAACATTGAAATACTATTAATTATTTTGTTCCCAAATACATCATTTAATAATAATAAATAATAATAATAGTAATAATAATATATAATTATGTAAAATGTCAAAGTAAGAAATAAAGTATGTGATAAGAAATTAAATTTAATGCAAACAAAGATATTACTTACTTTTATAATGGGTTAACCTTGAAAAAAAATTACAAAAATGAAAAGTATTATTTTTTAAAAACACAAATATGAAAATATATGTGATAATGAATTTGAAAACCTGACACTGTTTATTTAAGGATGAATTCTAAATAGATAGAAAAGAAAATATGTATAGAGTATATGTGTTATTTTTTATTTCATTCATAATTAATTTCATCTCTCAAAAGTGGAGTTTCTCAGCATTCATTTTAAAATACTATCAAATTTATATCTTCAAAGAAGCAACTAGAAAGAGAGTAATACCAAGTAGAGTTGTGATATTGCTAAGTAGTTCAATCCTTACCATGAACTATTTTTTTTTCTTCTTCTCTTTAATTAGTGTGATAAAAAGGAGATGTTCTTGGTGTGAGATTGATAGTTGGTGTTTTCCTTAAAGCTTTGATAAATTTTTGGAAGTGTCATGAGAAATTTTAATTAATAGACACTCTACATCTCTAGGTAAGAGGGGTTAATATTTGAATTTAATAAATGATTTTGTTAAGTATGTGATAGTTGTATTGTTGTGTATAAAAACTTAAGATACATATATCTTTACCTACGATTTTGGAAGTATTGTGAATTATTTATATAATTTTTTGTGATTCTCTTAGAGTTATGTATCAATATGGTTGTATTGTTAGATGAATTGGAGTGTATTTCGGTAGTGATTTTCGTTGTTGATACTCTATTGTTTTGAAAAATGATGTTATCAGGCTTGATATCGTTCAATTCGGGTTCATTGTTCTAGTGACACCCAAACAGTATATAGTGATTATATTCATCACTCACTAAGACTCAGTGACCATGTAGGTGGGTCAAGTGACATCAAGAATAATTAAAGTGAGAGCTTGTAACTTGAGACAAGTCAAGACAACTCTAACTCCTTTAAAAGTTATAACCCACAAACAACAATGTAGTCACTCAAGTAGGGGATATGAAATGTTGCATTAAGTTATTTCAACAAGTTCTAGAAAAACGAAACCAATTATTTCACAAGCTCTTGAGATATCAACTGTCACTTGAGTGTGCAACGTAAATACATGGACTCAACTATTCTAGAGCCTATCCACCAACTCTCGGTTGAGCAACCACATTGTTGCTTAAGTATTGTAACTTCCAAATAAGAGAGATTTGTTTTGGCCTCTCTCTCAATTTATAAGTTCTCACTTTAGATATATTCCTTATCGTTTAAGCATTCACATTGTCACTTAGACGTTCACACTTGCTTAAGCAATAATGAGTGGTAAAGTATACATCACTTGAGCATCGCTTAAGTGATGAGTTTATCGCATATGAGTGATATCAAGTTCAAAAGCACCATTTCTTAGATATTAGAGAAATGAACAACGAAAAATATACCAATATATACTTAAATTCATCCAAACCATCAACTATATGGGTACACATATAAAAGAAAACCAACAATCTCATAAATACTTCATAATTCTCCCAAAATATCATACACAAATATATGTATATTTTAAGCTTTTATATACATAATATATAATTATCACATACTATACACATTAAAAAATCATATCATTGATGTAAACATTAATTCTCGTTACCTGAAAGTAAAGTAACGTACCTAATAGCTAAAGCTTCCTTTAATAGTTTCAGAAATCCACCAAAACTCCAAGTAAAACACTAACTATCAATCCCTACACCAATGTCTCACCTTTACCAAACACCTAAAGAAAAGAAGAAAGAAATTAATCCTTGGTATAGATTGAATCATTTACCAAAACACTAACTATCTTGTTCTTTTATTAACATTACAATAGGGAAGCACTACTAAGTTTTCCAAGTTCAAAGAAACTAAGTATTAGATAGCTGAAGTTTTGAAAGAAATAAAAAAATAAATATCTACAATATATTTATATATTTTTCTATTCTTAAAGAAAATTAAAGTAGTAATTCTTTAAAAAAAATTGTCCATATTCACTTAAGGATAAGACTTTCTCATCTTATCTTCCAACTCTTATGTAAAAGTTGTAATTTTTAGATCTTATAACACATTGACCATATTGATGTCATTTTGATCATATTGATATCTTTATATTTGAGTTTCTTCTCCCATGATCTTTAAATCTCACAAATCTAGCATTATAACATATAACCTCTTGGATTTGAAACTCATAAAGTTTTATAACATGACTTGGAGTATATATTTTATCAATTGAACGTATTATGCAATTTGACAAAAATGAGGTGGTAAAACAACTTTAAAAGTAATTGGAATTAATTTTTGAAAAATTTGATACTTTTTTCTTAACCTTCTTATGCACATAAGGATATAATTACAAAATACTGAGTTTCAAAATAAATAATACTTCTAATACAATGATTGATCATAATGATATTATTTTAATAACCTTGAAGTCAGAAATTAGTGTCATATATATAAAAAAAAGTGATTAAAAAATAAATTTTCGTTTTTCTTAATTTTTAACCGAAAATTTATTTTAATATATTCAATAGTCTCGTATAGTTTAGTAATTAAAACTAAAATAATCTAAAAAAAATTATTCTTTCTTAATTCTTCAAGATATATTTTTAAAATAAAATCAGAAATATTACGAAAATTTAAATTTTAAAATAAATAATACTTTAAATAAGAATTTACTCTAATATAAGGAGACTTCAAATCAAAATAATAACAAGGAAATATTTTTGTAGTATTTCCAAGAAACCACAAGAAAAGATGCAACAAGGAAAGAACTGCATCAATCACAAACCAAGACCATGATCGAGAACAGAAAATGAATAAACCAGTGAATGAAACTGTGAAGAAGCAAAAACAGAGAATCTCCAATGGAGTTAAAAGTTCTAGTGGGTGAGGGGGCATGTGACTAGTATGGAGAATTTAAGTGGTAGTGGTTGCATTGTGACACGTGATTGGATGGGATATTCCATTTATGTCAAAGTACTTAGGTTTATGTGGCAACGAAACGTGTGTGGACACTGACAAAACACATGCCAATGTAAGAAAGAACGAACCAAAGAACGGGACCACTCAGCGTGCTGTGCTGTCGCTCTCACAGATGCATTTATTATCCATCATCCAACGGCCACAAAGACCATCTCATTTTTTAAACCCTAACCCTAATGCTGTCACTATTCCTCACATCACATTTCTCTTCCTTTTATTTCGTGCCATACAATTTTTTTTTTATTTAAATGAGTTTCTATGTAAGAATATTCGCTCCGAATCTAATATTAAAATGTGATTTTTTTTTTTTCAAAATAGCACTCGTTTGCCTTTTCTTTATTCCAATAAAGTTTTGTGTCAAATAATTATTTAAATAGTACGATTTACTTTTAGCTGGAGTAGCAGTTAGTTGCAAGCTGATTTTTAAATATATATATATATATATATATATATATATAATATTATTTTTAAATATAGAAATCAAAACTAAGTTTAACAAAAAAAAATTGACTCAAAACATATTAATTGTCACAAAATTGATTAAATAATTGGACTTCTGTACTTTTTCAAGTTTGAATGTTTAAACTAACTCATCAATTTTTAAATTTAGAAATCGAAACTAAGTTTAATAAAAAAATTGACTCAAAACATAACTGATATCGTAACAATAGAATAACATATCTGTTTACGAGATATGAAAACTTTGGGTCTAGTTAACAAGTATTCTTAGAATACTTGCTAATGTATTAAAAAAATCATTAAAAACTATAGAAAAGTATATTAAAATCTAGAGGGAAATATATTTTTCACGTAATCGTAATAAAAAATTATATTTTTAAATTATTAATAAATGTCCTAATAAAGATACTGATTGATCAACATTTATCTAAAACTTTCATTCCAAATTGGTTTCAAATAAATTATATCAATCTAATGGTTTTTCATACTACATTTTTCAATCATTACAAGTAATATATATATTTCTAGAGTCAAAACATTTGAACAAAAATTCTAATATATTATCTGTAGTAAAAGTAATTCTAAATTCTCCAATTTCATCTTATTAATCTCTGAGCTAAATATTATATTTAATTAAAAAAATTATATAATCACAAATGTATCTAAGAACTTGAAAACCATTCCAAATTCAAATTCAAGTTTTCTTGAAAAAAGTTAGACCATTTTTTATACAACTGATGGAACTGAAGCCAAACACTGTTATCTTTTAATAAAGTATTTTTTTTTTTGTGGGTATTCTTTTTTTTCTTATATGTTTCCTTTATAATGTCTTTTCCAGTTCGTGATTAATGTGTTCTCTAGTTGGTACAATAGTTAATAGCTTATCATCTAGTTTTTTCGTTATTTAAATTTGTCTGCAACTATCCATCGCATTTAACAGGTTTAGAATACAACTTGAATGTTTTATAAATTAATAATTATTAATAGATTAATTCATAATTATTTTAATAAAAAGTATATTAATTTAACTATATTTTATTACATATCTAATATAATGTTGTTATATTATCATAAAACTTAATATTATTATATAATTAATTAATATAAGACTTTGGAGGTGGAGTTGGATGGATGAGAAGATCGAAGCTTACACAGTTCACTCTGGTTATCAGATATGAAAGTGATTATGGGTCATGTGGTTTCATAAAGACTATGGATTAAGTATAATAAGTGGGTAGGGTTGTTTTTGGTGACAAGTAACGATATAGTTAGTCATTTTCTCAACTTTTATCCTACTAGATTGAGTGCACAAGCTAATCATGTGTGGGGTTAGCACTTACTAAGGCTATTTAGATGCATAGGAACAGGGTCATCTTTGAGAGTGGTCAGGTAGATGAGGTAGAATTTTTTTACAAACACAATTGCAAGCTTGAAGTTGGTCAAGATTTGGATGGACTGGGTTTCAAAAAACATTTGCAGAATGGTGTTTGCACCTTATTGACTACTTGAAAAAGATTAAATAATTAAGTAGGTCTTGATTTTCCTATGGTGGGTAAGGATCACGGGTAGGGGGAAGGTGGTTGTTCAGTTGGTTTGCGGTTTCTTTGCAGGTTACATTGCAGAAATGCTCAATGTGCTCATTTATGGATAGTAAGTGGAGAAAGAAGTACCGAAATATACTATGGAGACAGGTTGGATAGATGAAAATTGTTGGCATTTTGTTACACCAGTCTACCTGCATGTTTGCATTGGAGAAAAGCTGATAGTTGAAAGATATTGGAAATCTACTACTACAACATAAGGGTACCGGGTGGTAAACATTTCAAGTAGGAGTGGAACACTGAAAAAAGGACTAAGAGGTAGTGTTGGTTGGCTCTAGTGGTTCAGAATTATAAACAACAAAAGTCAGGCAAGTAAAGATGACTAGTAGATGAAAGGAATACAAGAGTAGAAGTCTAGTTTTCTCATGGTGTTGGTGCAGCTTGCATATCCTACAATCAATATCCTTGTAAAACTCGTCACTAAGATGGAAGCATTCAAGTTCTCACTACATACTGTTTCATCTTCAGAGTTGCTTTCTCATTTTCTATTACTCTTATTTTCGAAAGAAAGAACAGGTCAAAGTTGACATAAAGTGTGTTTTATAATTCTTAACTTGCTCTTTATGTGCTTTTTAGTGCATTTATGTACCTTATAGAAAGTTTTCTTCTTATAATAGAGTTAGAATATTCCTAAAATGTTTCTATTTATATCATTCATTGTTGTTAAAAAAATAATATAAGACTTAATGTTATTATATAATTAATATAGGACTTAATATTATTATATAATTAATATAAAAGATAAAGGTTAAAATTTATGTAATAACAACTATACAAAATCATAAAAGTTCAATCCCTCATTACTAATAATTATTTGTTTATTATTATTTTATTAACTTATTAAATTAAGTGTTAGATAGTATTATGTATAGGTGAAGTTATATTATTTCGTTCTTATTCATTCCTTATCAGAGAAGTGCTTATTACTCATTATTATCCAAATTTTCTCATGATTATCTTGGTGTTTATTTAGACAAATTTTCTCTTAAATTCTAAACATTTACTTATGTATTATGTATGTGTGTGTCTTAATTGAATTGGCTTTAAACCATCAATATAAAAATAATCATAAGAAAAATAAGTTAAACAATTATTATAACTCCACCATAAACTAAATTAAAGGGTTATATCAACTTTATACACATTTCCATATCATTTCACTTAGTATACTTCATATTAGAATAATATATAAAGTAAACAGTAAACAATTTTAATTGTATATACAAAATTAAAGTAATTTGTTACAATAATTTTAATTACATATATTCTTGATTTTTTACTTTTGTTGGAAATATTTGAATATTTTGTTGGAAATATTTAAATTAGTACTATATTGTTTTTTAGGTACTTGTGAGAGTTTAGTGTATTGACTTTTGTATCCAATTGTGACCAGATTTTTATTAGTTGTTAGTTGGGAACTCTTTTATTGTGGTTAGAGTTTGAAGTTGGACAAAATTCAAATCTCTTTTTAGACAAATTGGTCAACAGAAGGATACAGTAATGATAGCAAAGTAACATAATTTTTTATTGACTATGGTTTTAAGATTTTTTATTTTTTTGGAATGTTCGATTATGGTTTGTCTAAAAATGTACATATGCTTTACCTGTATAATAAATAAAACAAGTATCAATTCTTAGGTATGAGAAGGAAATTCTAACTCGAATCAGACAATTTTGGATGATAATAATATTTTGTAATTGTTTAACTTATTAAGTATATGTGTATTCACTAGTTATATTATTTTTATATAGGAGTTGAAACACCTCAAATATTCTTTCTTTATTTATTTTTGTTAAAAAAATTCAACATTTATTTCATCTATCCAGAAACATTCAAATATTTTCTTTTACATCTCAATTATTATGTTAATTATGAGTTTAGGTCAAGCTTTCTAAAGTCTTGTTTTTCTATAACTTAGTTCTCAAGGTTTAAAAAAAAATCTCAACTTAATTCCAAAATAACTTCACTATAAAATATACTATATTATTATGATCTCAAACTAATCAAGATAATCTTTACTGATTATATTTCTGTTAAGAAAAAAAATATAAGAAGAGATGCAATATATATGAATAGAAGAAAATTTCGCCTAAGAAATATTTTATTATGATCAAAATGTTCTACTCTCGTCTACTTTGATTAAGCATAGTTTAGTTAAAAAAATATGTGACTAATTAAAAAATTAAAAAAAATTAATTTAAAAATTAAATACTAGAGAGCTAACAAGTTTATAAAATAAATAACAAAATAATTAAATTCTTAATTTATATTCTTAAAATTTAACTTTAAAAATTATTATCCACTGTTCCAAACACAACTCCCATATAAAACTTATATTCTTACAAACACAACCGTCATTATTTTTCATGCAATCTTAATTTAATTTTAGTGATTTTTATTCATCAAATCTTTAATTAATATCTCAAAATATTAGTTGACAAATAACTTAATTTTAATTCTAATGAAAAACAATATAAAATATATAAGTATCAATTCGAAATACTGTACAATGATATCTCACTTGTTGAAAGAAAAAAAAAAAGAGTGGTAGAAAATTATAAAACTGAACTACCTTTTGTCGGAATATATTGGTGTACTTTATTGTTGCCTTCTGGTACATGATTATTGTTTTATGTTGCTGTATATGTAATACTTGTTTAAAAGCTGTTTTTAAATTTAGTGAAAAATAATAAATTTAAAAAAGCAGTAAATATTTTTTAGTTTATTAAAAAATTCTTATATTAAATTTTAGAAAAAAAATATTATTAAAATTATACTTATTTTATGATGGATTAACTAGTATAAAATATTAAATTCTTTTATAGCTTCTTATTACTTTTCTTAATTTTTGAAAAAATAATGTAGTTTTTTATAAGATATTCTAGGAAAATATAGCATTAATTATTTTGAAAATAATTATAAAGTAAATGGATGTAAAAAAAATAAATATTATTATACTAGTTGGGATTGAAAAGTTTGTATATTTTATAAAATTCTTTATTGCCTATAAAAAATTAAAAGTTTGCATGTGATAAATAATGATGGTCTTTTTGAAGTGTTTGGTTTTAATTTGTGTTTGGATTAGAGTGTGTAGTGTAATTAGATAGAGCAGTAATACTTTGACACTGTAAATAGTGATTTACGAGGTGCCGATTATAATTATTTGTATTTGCTAATGTGGGATGATTGGAGAGAAGAAAAGGACAAAGGGATGTTGATAATTTTATGTGCAAAAACCAATTTACCTTAAAAGAATTGATGCATTTAAATTGATTTTTAATTTGAAGGAGATAAAAGTAGATAATATGAAAGTTCTAAAACATAAGTACAGTAATCAATTAATCAATTGGACCACAATCGATCATATCATAAAAGCATGATTAGTTATTGTCCAATTTATTCATTACTTCATGCATTCATCAAAACCAACATTAGGGAGTTATTTTCTTCACGCCAACATTGATGGGTGGGTGAGAATGAGAGCGTATGGTTGGTGTTGCAGAGAATGAATTGAAAACAAAAAAAGATGTGATAGAAGATTAAGAATGGTTGGTTTGTCTTCTGGGAAAAGAGAGGGTGAGGGAGAAAGTAAAAGAAAAGAGATAAAGCATTTGTTGTGGAGTGTGTGTGAATGATGAAAGTTTAGGGCAATTCAATGAAATGCTAAATTGAATTATATTTGTTGGAATAAAAGGAAGAGAGAGAATCGGAGATGCAAAAGAAGAAGAAAGAGTCAAATTTCATCACATATTACTGTTTTATAAATAAATGTTTAAATTTAAATTGTTGTTCAAATTTCACATTTTACAATTTTTTTTAGTCAATACAAGAATATTTTCAACCTACACTCTAATTCATTATTTCTTTTCTTATATATATATATATATATATATATATATATATATATATATATATATATATTAAATCACAATATTTGTAGTAAATACTTTTGATGAATCCAACTAATAAAAAATTAAGTTAATTAAAATTTTAAGACATTAGTATAACCATAAAAATAATATTTTAAAGGCGTTAAGACTTTTTAGAACATAAAATAATATACGTCTAATTTTGAGTTTAAATATAATAACATACGCGTTTCTAATTTAACTACTATAGTATATTATATGATTGTTATGACTGTTACCACTCTTAGTCATCTACGTTTTCTAATAACAACAGTCATCAAATCGAACCATGCTATTCATATATTATTGTTATATTATCATTGTTTGGATATACATTTATATTTACATTTAATTTTCATAAGAATATGATACATCAGATTTAGTGGAGATTTCTTCTTTATTTCTTTTGGTATGTAAAGATAAACAAGATTGTTGCTGCTATCATGAAATAAAACACATGTTGGTATCATAAAATAAGGTGAGAACACATAAAATCGAGTTCTAAAATAAGATTTGTCTAATTTATCTTTGGTTGATATCAGATCTCTAATATACTTATTTCATGTTGAGGTATTTGTTAGTAATTCAAATATAAGTTTAAGTTTTACTTTGAATAGAAACGAGAATTTTGAGTAACATATGAGAAAAAAAAAACCCACTAACACATTACTTTAAGATTTTAGGTTGAAGGTGACGGCAATCCTTTGTATGAGTCTAGTTCATGTGTCATTGTTATTTGTTGAGATCTCTCATCGGTGTTTCCCCTTTCGATTTATCCAACTAGTAGTATCAGAGTCGATGGTTCGTCTTATTAACCGATCAAACGAGTACGATTTGATTATCAAAAAATTTCCTGACAGAGATTTCAAGCTAAAAGAATCTTTGTTAGTTTATTTTCCTCTACTTATTGATATGCTTAAATACAGCAGTAACCTCACTTGACCTGAGGTCTCGCTAATAGTACACTCAATTTCCAAAGAGGATGCATACGATTAAGAAGTTCAATACGCCAGAGTCACACAAGCATAATTTGTGAAAGGAGGTTTGTTTGTTTTATCTTAGTTGATATTAGATCTCTAATACACTTCTTTTATCTTGAGGTATTTATTAGGAATTCAAATGTGAGTCTAAGTCTCACATTGAGTAGAAATGAGAAAGTTGAACAACATATAAGAAGAAAGACCGACAAACACACTGTTTTAAGGTTTTGTGTTAAAGATGTTGTCAATTCCTTGTGTGAATCTAACTCATGTCTCATTGTTGAGATCACAGTGTTTTCTCTCTCGTTATCCAACAATATTGACATATTGTGTGGGAAACTAAATAAATATTTATTAATGATCAAATAATAGAATAGATGACACTATAAGTTCAAACAAATCTCACTAAAATAAAATCTACATATTAAAAATAAATTTAAATCTAACTCATTATCTCAAAATCAACTTATAAAATAAGACTTCTCTAGTTATAGTTATATATATATATTGTAATTTAACTTTATCTATAACTAATGTAACAATAAATTTTACTTTTCATTCAATATCACATAGAGAGGAATTAACTAACATGTATCAATCATAGATTCAATATCGCATAAAGAGGAATTAACATGTAACAATCATAGATACTAGCTTGTGAGAGGATATTAATAATAATTGAGAATAGTGCAAAACAATAAAATACAAAGAAACATAAAACTGAAATGGAAACAGTTAATTATTTGTAGGCTTTTGGGTGAAGGTATATAGAATGTAAGGAAACATCATTTGCAAGCAAGTATGGGTCCTCACTTGTTGAGGATAAGATAAAGATTCAGATATGAAGGAAACAAATACGAATATATGAATAAGTCAAACTGTGAGAGGACGTAATATCCACACACCGTTGCCCCCACCTCAATATATATGCAATAACAATCATATATAGATTCTCAATGTGGTACTAATTATCTTTAACAAGAATGATATTCTTAGTACTTTAAAAATTATAATTAAATTTTGAAAGAAATAAGTCCTTAGCTTTTAAAAGTTATCCATTTTTTAATCAGAAGATAAATAAAATTATGAATATAAACTTGATAAAAAAAACACGTGGAAAGTTTGGAAAAATAGTTTACCTAACTTAGTATTGTCATTTATTAAACTCTGAAAGGGAAGTGTGAGCATACAAGATAACGTTTTTGCAGATATGATTGTTGAAATGTTTGTCCCATGGCGGGTCCTTGTTATGTTCATGAATTCAATTATTTTCATTAAGTTGTGGTCCTCAATATTTTTCCAAAAATAAAAGTATTTAAAAAACAAATTCTCCAAATGACCACTATACACAGGATGAAAATTCCGCCCTCCCTAGATAGCCCAATTTCTATACTTTCTTTTGGTGTCTTCAGCTGCGAAAATCTTACCGGGGAAATTGAAATATCAAATAGGTTTTTTTTATTTATTTTAAAGAGTAGGAGTGAAAAAATTAAAAAAAAAAGATAAAATAAAAAAAATATCAATGAAAAATAAAATGAAATAATTAATTAAAATTGTGGAGAATAAAATTTTAATTAGTTTGAGACAGAAATGAGAAATTATTTAAGGATGAATAAAATTTGCTTTTGCAATATTATTTGGAATTACATTTTGTAACTATTAGTTTGTTGAAAATAAAAAGATAATGATATAAATATAATTATAATTTTACGCTCCGGAAAGATCAATACAATTGTTTAAATAAAATAAATATTATTATTGATGGTGTACAAAATTAGAAATAAAATTTAATTAATTTATTAATTTTTGTTTCTGCATGTGATGGTAAATAATTTTGTATATATTGAAAAAAAAAAAAGTTAGATTGTATAAATTGTTAAATGTTTTCGTTACCTACTTCTACAGCAAACATCTGTTGGGTTATAACTTTTTACTATGATGGTGTTGGTGCACTGTAATGATGATTGATGAACTACATTTAACAAATTTGGTGAGTAGATAACAGGTACATTTTAAACTCATCCATGCTCTTGTCAGTTCTCAAACAATTCATCTTACATTTATTTGTATTAAATGATAAAAGTCATATGTTGTTGATGTATCTTTCTATTATTCTATGTCTGTCATTAGGAATTCGTATGTGTGCAGATTATTGATGGCCACATACATTATGTGATTGGTGTTCCTATGGGATCCAAACCTCACATAAGGTTTGAGCCTATGAGATTCATCAATGAATACTTACAAGTGAGTGTACGGAAAAAACAATTGAACAAATTCTTAAAGATTGAGCGATTGTCTATGTTTTCTGTTTCATTTTTTTATATTATGTGTTTTTGTGTTGAATGGGTATATTATATTTTTTAAAGTTATACTATTTGTTGTTATGTTTAAAGTTGATGTTATAGACTTATGTTTTATTTCAACAAAGAAAACTTTATTTATCATTATTATCGAACTTCATAACAAAACACAATTATGTGTGATTATTTCATATCCACGACATAAAATTAGAAAGGATATTAAAACATAAAAGTTTTGAACCATTCATATAATTATCTTAATCTATTTAACTATTATTGAAAGGTCAACATAAAAGGTAATAATTTCTTCAACCAATCTTCTCAATGTACTATTAAATTCATGAAAGCATAACAATGGATATAAACCTTCCAATTTTTTATTTGCTATAAGTTCTCAGTTGAGACCTCTGTAGACTCATATTTAATGGAACCATTAGCCATTATTTAAGTTGAAGATAATACAGCTTCTAAATACAAATTATTTAAGCCTTTGTTTCAAAGTTAACAACAAACAATCATAAGAAATTATAAAAACTTTAGAAAAGGTAGACTAAAAGTGGGTACCTTTCATATATTGTCACATTATTACATTGACATGCATGACTGTCACAAATGAGTTACTACTCATCAATCCATTTGAAGGGTCACTTTCATTCATTCACCATCCATTCGCCATTAATTAGTATACAATATTTTTTTTAATTCTTACATGTAATGTATAATTCCAATAGTTTATTTTATAGTTTAAAATTGCACAACCCACAAGTAAACATACACTTAGACTCACATGTAGCCGTCAAAATTACATACGTCAAAATTACATATGTTCTCATTATGACCAAGATTCACTCAACACACTATATGAGGTATTGTTCACCACCAATATGACCTAAACATGGGCTTAGAGACTTAAGCATAGTGCCTCACCCCGCATGGAACCACCCATAATATATTTGTCCCCATAAATGATCACGATTCACTCAACCACCACCCACTCCAAGCCATTATTCACCGCCATTATTGCCTAAACATTGACTCAAGCTTGAGCAGAGTGTGGCCCGCATTCAATGACCAAGGTTAAATCTGTATCAATCAACGCTCAAGATTCACCCACCACTCTATAAATACGACTTCAACAAATTGTAGCAATTACCTAATTCTAATATAAAACTTTTTTCATTGTGGAACTACTTTACTATCATTTTCTCCCTTATGAAGTTACTTTCATTCACAATAAATAAATAAATAAATATATATATATATATATATATATATATATATATATATATATATATATATTGATTTCAAGAACACTACTACAAGTCTGCCTTCATTGCTTCCAAGATGATGACATCATTTTTTCCCTTAATATTTTTTCCATGATCACCTTTTTAACTATAATAATTTCTTCATTTTTGCAGAACAGTAAAGACGATGTTGTATAGTCTTATTGTCATTCAATGTCGTTGTCACACTCTTTAATAATTCCAATATTGGAGAGATTTGTTCAAATTGGTAAACTACAACATTTAAAAGTAGACCACGCCTAAGTCACCGCTTTGGTTGAAATATGGAAACCTGAAGCTCACATTTCACCTTCCAATTGGGAAGTGTACGATCACATTATAGGATATTGCACTTCAACTAGGTCTTAGAGTTACAATAATTAGCCCTACAATGTTTGATTGAGAGAAAATGTTCGACACTTATTTGGGTGTACACCAATTAAAGTTCAATCAATAATCGACTCACAAGTAAAATAAAATGGCTTAGAAAAAATGTTTCCACTGGGTGACAATCCCACATAAGAAAAATTACACACCTATCGTAGGACATTCATGCTAGGTTTGATTAGAGGAGTTCGACAACAAAGTTCATTTGATGTACTTACCTTTTTTGACTAATCTACACAGAACTAGGCAATACAATGAGGGTTTATCTTGTTTAGTTGTGTTGTATAAGAAAATGTGCAGGGCAACAAATGAAAATGAAAAAACAATAGGTGGGTATGAATCCATTCTACAATCATTGGCATCGTATCATATGCATCTCCCTTATTTCCACCCAACAACCATCGAACCTCTTGTTTGTAGATGGAGCGATGATAAAGTTCTAAACTTTATAAACATCTCTAACAATAACATCTTGAGGTATAAGTCTATGATTGATCACATTCAAGGTGATTAGGTAATATAAATAACCATTAACTTCAACTTCTTTAACTTTAACAAAGCTCATAACATACGTCCATTCATTGTAGTTTAAATGGAATTCATATAAAGACTTAGAGTGATCCACTTTGGTCAACTTTGAATAGCACGCACTTCCATCATTTGCTTTGAAGTAGTTGAATGACACTAATCTAATAGAGTGAAGTTACAATTTGATTTGTTTCAAAAGATCTTTGCCCTTCTATCTAACAACTTAGACAAGCTCCACAAACTTAACATGTAGGAACCATCAGACATAACTTGACAAATAATGCATGCCAAGTGGATCAATATGTTAAACAACCATTGTGAACTAACATTATTTGGTCATCCAATGCAGGGACCTTTATTCCACACTCAAGATTACATGGAATGGTACATGACCAATTATGTATATTTTTTGTCAGTGTCACAACTATTACAAGATTCAAGAACACAACAAAATTCACCACCTTAGTCGACATTCCCGACAAGATATTATAGTAACCCACATGACAAACCTTACTAACACTCCTTTGTAGCAAAACAGTTCATAACGTCACATACCTACTATGGACAATAAAAGACATTCATTTGGATCCAATTCAGCTGATTTTTTCTCTAACTTATTCGGAGTGGATCTTATAACACCACATACTGTCAACACTTGTATACAACATATGCATCCAACACACTTCGATAACCAAGTTGGTAGTTCTTTTTATATGATCCAAATGACTCTATAACTGCCATACTTTGATTTCAATGTTAATCACTACACATCGTCGTTGTTGTAAAATTGATCACCATTATAGGAACTAAAATCTTGTAATCACATTTACTTATTGTGTACAAAAAATTCTAACTTATTAATGATGAAGTTTAAGTTTTTATTTCAATATTTCAATTTTACAATTTTTTTTAAAACAAAATTTCAAATTAAAATAATTACAATATTGTATTCACACATAATTACATTAACATTATATTTATAAATATTTAATTTTTAATATAAATTAAATAATTGAAATTTACATTTTAACTCATTTTATATTTTTAACTGTATTTTTTTTAACTAACTTTAAAATAAGTATATCATCAATAAGGATAATACTAATAATATTGTTGAAAATTTTTTATTTTTTTTCTATATTTCATTCAAGTTATCAATTTATGTACACATCATTATAATACTAACAAATTTAATTCTCAATTATATTACAAAACCAATTTTTTTTCATCCTTAAGTTATTTTTTATTTTGTACTTTTTCTCAAACCAATTAAAATTTAATTTGAATGTTTTTAATTATTTATTTTAAATATGCTTTCTATATAATAATTTTTATTTTAATATAAATATAAAAATTTCACTTTTTATTTTAATTGCTTTATATTTCTTATTGCATTTTTTTAAATCATTTCAAAAATTTAGTTCATCAATAATAATAACAATAATAATAAGCATCCACGATATTTTTTAATTTTTTTCTATCTTTTATTCATTTTTATACAAACTTCCATTCCTATAATAATAATAATAAATTTATATCGAAATTATTTTACAAAATTAATATTACAAAACTAAATTTTATTCACCTTTAAATATTTTTTCTTTCCCCTCTCAAATCAATTAAAATTTATTCTCCACATTTTTAATTGACTATTTCAATTTACATTTTCTCTGATATCAAATTTATTTTCTTTTCTATTTTTTTTTCATTTTTTCTCTCCTCCCATTTAAAGAAGAAAATAAAAAAAAAAATCCTGAAATTGGGCTCACTAAAAACCATATTTCTGTGGGGTTCTTTCACCGGATCTGCCAAAGAGAGGTGGGAATTCTTTCACCCGATAGTCACTGCCTCCATATCGGTAATTCTTTTTATAAAGTATTATTTTTGGAAAAATTGTGTGGTCCCTCGTCCATCTATCCTGCTGCATTTTGAAATTTATTTTAATTTTCATTCTATTTAATATATATATATATATATATATGTATATATATATATATATATATATATATATATATATATATAT
>Ga0099825_1004576_pt1 | contig 18076 bp, 8 predicted proteins | sample SiratroredBW_FD_76838 | JGI IMG/M metagenome (GOLD analysis project Ga0099825, IMG submission 76838) | Root nodule microbial communities of legume samples collected from California, USA - Siratro red BW | ecosystem: Host-associated > Plants > Roots > Nodule | place: USA: California | collected...
TTTTTAATTATTATTATTATTATTATTAATATTAATAATAATATTATTATTAATACTTTTTATTAATATTAATATTAATGTTATTACGAATAATAGTATTAGTATTATTAATATTGTTATTAATATTACTTTGATATTATATTTATTATTAATATTATTATTATAATTAATATTAATATTGACATGATTATTAATATTATTATTAATATGATTATTATTATTATTAATAATATTAAAGATAATAATATTATTATTTTAGTACTATTAATATTATACTTACTAATATTGACAAAAATAATAATAACAAAGGTCATATTAAGAATAATAACAATGAATATATAATTGTAAAGTTGATGTTGGTGTAGTGGTTATGACTTGTGTATGTTGAAGGACCTGAGTTTGAATCCTTCTCTCAACACTTTGGGATTAATAATAGTATAAGTGTTATTCATAATAAAATTGGTAATAATAGAAATATAATAATAATCGTAATAATAAATAATTTATTTTAAAAATTATTTTGTACTTACATACAAATTCTATTAGTATGTAATTACATACGAAATATTTTGTAATTACACACAGATTTTGTAAATTATCTACGACCATATTACATATGGATTTTTGTCCGTATGTAATCCGTAAATAATTTTGAATTACATACAAATTTTATCTATTACATACAAACTTTTGCTGTAGGTAAATGCGATTTTTCTTAGAGTGGAGACTCTGACAGGAACAAAAATCTCTTAAAAGGAAAACAATCACATGTACATATTAAATATATGAGAGTCAAGTAATCATAACATACCAGTTAAAGATCATCAAAAGAGCTTGTTTTCCCCCTTTCTCTGTAATTCGAACCTTCAAATTCCTGCAAACCTTGTATATTTAGGATATTTTCTAGTATCTCTCTAGTTATTTTTTACGAATTTTATTTTAAAACTTTATTCATAAAATGAAACTAAATTTTTTTATTTATTTAAAAATGACAAAATATGATAAAAATACATTTTTTTTAATTTCAACTTTTAGTTTGAAATAATATTATTTGTTCGGACGAAATTGGGTGTTGACAGCTGTCCCTTCTTACTTAAATTTTACCAAATGAGCTGAACTTTTAAGAAGTTCAAATTATTTGAGTAAAAGATAAGTAAAGATAAAAACACTAATTTCGTTTTGTTTTGAAAATAAAGTAGATATATGAATAGAGGCTGAGACCTTGTACTAAGACGAGAGGTCACTAACATTGAACTTACCTTGTACTATGACGAGATGGTCGTTGTTCTTCATTTTGAATTGGCTTTGTACTGAGACGAGAGGGTCATAAATCTTGAATTGACCTTGTACTAAGACGAGAGGGTTATAAATCTTGAATTGACCTTGTATTGAGACGAGAGGGTCATAAATTTTGAATTAACCTTGTATTGAGACGAGAGGATCATAAATTTTGAATTGACCTTGTACTGAGACGAGAGGGTCATAAATTTTGAATTGTCTTTGTATTGAGACGAGAGGGTCATAAATTTTGAATTGACCTTGTACTAAAATGATAGGGTCATAAATTTTGAATTGACCTTGTATTGAGACGAGAGGATCATAAATTTTGAATTGACCTTGTACTGAGACGAGAGGGTCATAAATCTTGAATTATCTTGTATTGAGACGAGAGGGTCATAACAAAAAAATTGAAATTGAGATCCTGACCGTGTCTAAGATCAAATATCAATTACTTGAAAATGATACTCTGACAATGTCTGGAGAGATTGAGTAGACGAACACCATGTGAATGATAAAATAAAGAGTCGAAACCTTAATAGTGTTGGAAGGTCACAACTGAAAAGTGAGACTGAGATTCTGATCGTGTCCAAAATTGTGTATCATCACTTGAAATTAAATCTCTAGTAGTGTCGTTGAGATTGTACAAATATGTTGCGGAAGTAATATGTAGACGAACACCGTGTGAACGCTCAAAATAAAGAATCAAAACCTTAACAGTGTTGGAAGGTCACAACTGAAAAGTGAGACCGAAATCCTGACCGTGTCTAAAATCAAGTATCATCACTTGGAATCAAATCTCTGGACAGTGTCTATGAGATTATACAACCATGTTGTAGAAGTATGTAGACGAACACAATGTGAACGCTTAAAATAAAGAGTCGAAACTTGATCAGTGTTAGAAGGTCACAATTGAAAAGTGAGACCGAGATGGTATCTGATGAAATTTATTTCTGCTGTATGTTGATTAAAAATCTTGGAGTTTTATGTCGGTATGCATGAACGCAAGACATTTGATTTTTTATATGGTGATTGATTTTTATCCTTTTGAAGATGCATGTTTCAATGCATGAAATTCTTTGATTGAATGCCTATATTGATGAAATTTTGTTAAGAAAACAAAGAAACAAAATAATAAATCAGATGCAAACAATAATATTATGTTGCATAGAACTAATAATTGAGAATCAAGAACCCAACGCACAAATTTGCTCAGTTTTTTTTATTTATACAGAGATACAATATTTTGATAGGATTTTTGTTCGCTTATTTTTTTTATTTGAAAAGAATACAGTATTGTGATAGGGTTCCTGTTCGACTCATATTTTATTTGAAAAGATACAATATTTTGATAGGGTTTAGGGTTCTTGAGACTCAATTTTTATTTGAAAAGATGCAGTATTTTGATAGGGTTTAGGGTGCCTGAGACTTTGACAAGAACAACAATCTCTCAAGAGGAAAACAATCACATGTACATATCAAGTATACGAGAGTCAAGTAATCAGAACATACCAGTTGAAGATACTCAAAAGTGCTTGTTTTCCCCCTTTCTTTGTAATTCGAACCTTTAAATTTCTGTAAACCGTGTATATTTGTGATCTTTTTTAGTATCTCTCTAGTACTTTTTTTTTGTTTTTTTTTTATTTTTTACGAATTTTATTTTAAAACTTTATTCATAAAATGAAACTATCTTTTTATTTATTTAAAAATGACAAAATATGATAAAAATACATTTTTTTAATTTTCAATTTTTATTTTGAAATAATTTTATTTGCTCAGATGAAATTGGGTATTGACAGCTATACTATCTAGGGAGATAATTGTTTTCAGTTATTAAGGATATTGTGAAGATAAAGGAACAAGGATCGAGACTTCATTAAATGCAACAATCATGATTAAGCTCATCAAATATAGAATGGACATGCATAGAAGCTAAAGATGCTTAGCGATTGTAAATAATCATCTAATGACTACCTTTTTCAAAGTGCCTCTAAAAAGGAGTTCATCAAGAAGAAGAAGGCAACAAAGCGATGCACAGAGGATAGGGTATGCAATGTCAAAAATGTTGCTCAAATGAAGAACCCTTCTTTAAGCCAATAAAGCATGGTTGTAGTATATCAATATGTTGATTAGGTGATAGAGCACACCTCATAGCTTCATAGAAGGATCCTTAAGCTCTAAGAAGATAAAAGTACTAAGATCTTGAGGAACCAAATGGAAAACACTTAGAGTGTTTAGGTGAATGAGCTAAATCATTGTATATGTCGAAAGATGCAACCCTACCTAAAGAGCAAGTTGATATGAACACGGAGAGAAAATATAAACATCATATTCATCATTAGATGTAAAGTCCTTAGTTATTAGACCTAATGATCAGTAGATCATTCAACACCAAACCTTCAGATCTTAGCCAGGAGCGGCTGTTTCGAAAATAATATTAAAGGTTATCCAAGAGTGGCTGTGATATGAAAGAACACTCAATTAGTTAGGAGTAAATAAGTGTAAAGAATACTCAAGGTTAGTCAGGAGTGGCTTGAGAAAAAGAATACTTAGTTAAGTTAGGAGTGACTTGTATTAAGAATACACAAGGGGTTAGTCAGAAGTGGTTACAAGTCCAAAAAATACTTGAATGTACTTCACAACATTAGTCTATTTTGTTGAACTTGACTAGTTTGGTGAAGAACTAGATGTAGTCTATTGTGACAAATGAACCAATACAAATTATTGTGCTTAACTTCTCTCTTCCTTATTTCTTTTGTGCATGTTATAATCATCTGAGTTAACATATATTAAAATGTTTTCACTAAACTTCTCTTCTTCTTGAGTGTTTAATCTACATTTACATTGATTGATAAAACACTAAACTATGATCCAATCACTTGTTAAAATAAACATGAATATGTTAATAAAGTGATTTAGTAAAATTATTAAATTTGTGTCCTACATGACCTTTCAAAGCTAGAAGTACTGAGCATGAAATGAGCTTTTGAATATGTTCATCTGATCATGTTCATTACAAGTTTTCTTAAAGAAAAAAATATTTTAAGCTTCATAAAACAAAATATGTTGTGATGTGTTTGCAAAATGACTTTGCCTTAAATCTGGCTTTCTTAATGAACCTCTACAAGTTAAATATGCATCATTCACTATTTTTCAAAATAAAGAATTTTATTTTGATCTTGTGTAAGGATAAATAAGAAAGTATCATAAACAAATAATTTACTTGAAGTTAATGAAGTGCGCCTGATATAACATATTAGATAAAAAAGGTTTTTAGTTTGATTGTGTCGTAAACAAAGTCGTAGGCCTTAGAGGCTCATTAAACTTGTCCATGACGCCTTGCTTCGACATCAACCTTGTGAGAATAATTGATTAGTATGTGTCAAAAGATTCTTCCTCTAATCCTTGAATTCTATGAAGGAAATTCATGAAGAGAAGATGAGGTAGATGAAAAATCTAGTCAAATCAAAGACATTGTCCTTGAAGCCTCTCGTATGCAATTTTGTCTTACTGTTTATTTGCTGCTAATCTTATACATTATCCTAGTTTTGACAAGCTTCTGGTTGAAATTGTTGCTATAAAGAGCCTTTCAATAGTACCATCAACACGGACATTTGGTCTCATGCTTCATGCAACTAACTTTGGAATGTTTCAAAAGATAGTACCTTATCAATGGCCACATGGTTAAAAATCTGGATTGGCCTAGCATCTCAGGCATTATATTCTTATTCTTCAAGACTTTTGCATTCTTTTAGAATATTTTTATAATTTCTACATAGATAGTTTGACACTCATAAAAAAAACCCTTCTATACCACATCAAACTGGAAAATGTTACTTTGACACCACTATTCATTTTACTTCTGTTTGACACTCCTACGTGTCAAATGACGTTTTGCGTGGCAAGGAGAGAGGAAATGATACATGCTTTGGCTTACGTGGTGATAATTTGTCTTATTAGAAGGGACTATTTTGTCATTTACAAATGTAAAGGAAGAGTCAATTTGAGAGGGAAATGAAATCTTTCCCTTGTTAGTCTTTCATAGCTTGCATTGAAGGAGAGAGAACAGAGAAATTGGGCGTTCGTCGTTTTTCGTCTTCACCACCCAATCTTTCGTGTTTTCGGCCGTCTTTGTGGTGTTTTCGTCCGTGGTTCCGTTCAGTTTCGTGGTTTGCTCTTGACCTTAAACTGAAACCATTGTTGCTATGAATCATGCTTCCTATTTGTTTTGGTCAGTTTATCCAACTTTATCTATGTGGTTCGTTACGTACATATAAGTGGTTTGCTACGTTAACAGTTGCGACACCCGTATTTAAAGCCCCAAGTGTCAGTTCATCCCACCCTATCTATGTGGTTTACTATGTATATTTAAGTGGTTTGCTACATTGACAGTTGCAACACCCATATTTAAAGCCCTAAGTGTCAATTAATCCCACCCTATCTATGTGATTCGCTATGTACATTTAAGTGGTTTGCTATGTTGACAGTTGCGACACCCGTATTTAAAGCCCCAAGTGTTAGTTTATCCAACTTTATCTATGTGGTTCACTACGTATATGTAAGTGGTTTTCTACGTTGACATTTGCAACACCCGTATTTAAATCCGCAAGTGTCAGTTTATCCCACTTTATCTATGTGGTTCGTTACGTACATATAAGTGGTTTGTTACGTTGACAGTTGCAACATCTATATTTAAAGTCCCAAGTGTTAGTTTATCCCACTTTATCTATATGGTTCGTTACGTACATTTAAGTGATTTGCTACATTGACAGTTGCGACACCCGTATTTAAAGCCCCAAGTGTCAGTTTCGTTACGTACATTTAAGTGGTTTGCTACGTTGACAGTTGTGACACCCGTATTTAAAGTCCCAAGTGTCAGTTTATCCAACTTTATCTATGTGGTTCGTTACATACATATAAGTGGTTTGCTACGTTAACAGTTGCCACACTTGTATTTAAAGCCCGAAGTATCAGTTCATCCCACCTTATCTATGTGGTTCGCTACGTACATTTAAGTGGTTTGCTATGTTGACAGTTGCGACACCCGTATTTAAAGCCCTAAGTGTCATTTCATCCTATCCTATCTATGTGGTTCGCTATGTACATTTAAGTGGTTTACTACGTTGACAGTTGCGACACCCGTATTTAAAGCCCCAAGTGTCAGTTTGTCCAACTTTATCTATGTGGTTCGCTACGTACATATAAGTGGTTTGCTATGTTGACAGTTGTGACACCCGTATTTAAAGCCGCAAGTGTCAGTTTATCCCACTTTATCTATGTGGTTCGTTACGTACATATTAGTGGTTTGCTACGTAGACAGTTGCGACACCCGTATTTAAAGCCCCAAGTGTCAGTTCATCCCACCCTATCTATGTGGTTCGTTACATACATATAAGTGGTTTGCTACATTGACAGTTGCAACACCTGTATTTAAAATTTGTCGTCCTTAATAAGTGGTAATGAAAATTGAATTAAGACATTAAATACACCAATGTCCACGTGGTTGCCCGAGTTAATGTATGCAGTTTGATGGGTACAACTTTTGGATAAAAGTATTGAAGTTGGATATAAACTTAGTATATTTGACAATAAATCCATTATGAACAAACATGATAAGCCAACTAAGTCACATTTAAATGAACTTCATTCATACCATAACAGATGTGATTTGAACATTGACCCAGGAAAGAACAACATTGTTTCGTTTACAATATACACTTAATTATTAATCTTTGACAGTATATTCATTTGGTGAATGTTATCCTCATGGGTCACCCATCTGCCAACAAGCTCTTCCCTGAAATGTTGAATCTCTTTTTGAAAATAACAACCTCCCCTCCTCTCAACCCAGCATGTGCATAACTCTATCTATAGTTTCCTACTTAATTTGACTTTGCCTTGAAGGTACATCAACCATGCAAAAGGAGTGTTGGCAATAGAAGCCTTATGGTCTTCCTTAAGCATTATATTAGCAAGTACCAGATATGTTGTCCTACAACAATGTTGGACACAGGTCTACATAATACAACAAAAAAAATAATCATTTATGCCAAAAAAATACAACTTATCCCAATTTTTAAATAATTAACATCGACATTAGGACAAATACCTTTGATCCAGAACTTAGAGTAGTTTTCATTGTTATGCTTGCAAAAGACATGTCAAGAAACAAATTATGTCATTAGTCCATACGTAACGTGTAGTGAAAAAAAATTGCAGCATGTGGATCACTAAGTGGTAAGCCCAGGTCACATAAGTGGTTCGTTGGGTACAATTTTGGAACATCCACACACGTCTCAGAGGTGGAAGGACTAAGTGGTTAGCCCTGGTCACCTAAGTGGTTCGCTGGGTACAATTTTGGAACACCAACACACATCTCAGAGGTGGAAGAACTAAGTGGTTAGCCCAGGTCACCTAAGTGGTTCGCTGGGTACAATTTTGGAACACCCTCACACATGCCCCAGGGGTGGAAGCACTAAATGGTTAGCCCAGGTCACCTAAGTGGTTTGTTGGGCACAATTTTAGAACACCCACACGTGTCCCAGGAGTGGAAGGACTAAGTGGTTAGCCTAGGTCACCTAAGTGGTTCGTTGGGTACAATTTTGGAACACCCACACACGTCTCAGCGGTGGAAGGACTAAGTGGTTAGCCCAGGTCACCTAAGTGGTTTGTTGGATACAATTTTGGAACACCCACACACATCTTAGAGGTGGATGGACTAAGTGGTTAACTCTGGTAAGCTAAGTGGTTCATTGTGTATAATTTTGGAACGCCCACACACGTCTCAGGGGTGGATGCACTAAGTGGTTAGCTCTGGTCAGCTAAGTAGTTCACTGTGTATAATTTTGGAATACACACGTGCCCTAGGGGTGGAAGGACTAAGTGGTTAGCCCAAGTCACCTAAGTGGTTCGCTGGCTACAATTTTGAAACACCCACACATGCCCAAGGGATGGAAGCACTAAGTGGTTAGCCCTGGTCAGCTAAGTGGTTCGCTAGGCACAATTTTGGAACACCCACAAGTGCCCCAGGGGTGGAAGGACGAATTGGTTAGCCAAGGTCACCTAAGTGGTTCACTGGGTACAATTTTGGAACACCCACACACGTCTCAGAGGTGGAAGCACTAAGTGGTTAGCTCTGGTCAGCTAAGTGGTTCGCTGTGTGTAATTTTGGAACACACATGTGTCTCAGGGGTGGAAACACTAAGTGGTTAGCCTAGTTCACCTTAGTGGTTCGCGGTGTGTAGTTTTGGAACACACACATTTGTCTGAGGGGTGAAAACACTAAGTGGTTAACTCAATTTAGCTAAGTGATTCGCTGTGTGTAATTTTGGAACACACACACGTGTCTTAGGGTGGAAGGACTAAGTGGTTAGCCCAGTTCACCTAAGTGGTCCGTTGTGTGTAATTTTGGAACACACACACGTGTCTCAGGGGTGGAAGGTCTAAGTGGTTAGTCCAGGTCACATAAGTAGTTCGCTGTGTGTAATTTTGGAATACACACATTTGTCTGAGGGGTGAAAACACTAAGTGGTTAGCCCAGTTCAGCTAAGTGGTTCGCTGTGTGTAATTTTGGAACACACACACGTATCTCAGGGGTGGAAGGTCTAAGTGGTTAGTCCAGGTCACATAAGTGGTTCGCTGTGTGTAATTTTAGAATACACACATTTGTCTGAGGGGTGAAAACACTAAGTGGTTAGCCCAGTTCAGCTAAGTGGTTCGCTGTGTGTATTTTTGGAACACACAGGTGTCTCAGGGGTAAAGGACTAAGTGGTTAGCCCAGTTGACCTTAGTGGTTCGCTGTGTGTAATTTTGGAACACACACACGTGTCTCAGGGGGTGAAAGGTCTAAGTGGTTAGTCCAGGTCACATAAGTGGTTCTCTGTGTGTAATTTTGGAACACACACATTTGTCTGAGGGGTGAAAACACTAAGTGGTTAGCCCAGTTCAGTTAAGTGGTTCACTATGTGTAATTTTCGAACACACACGTGTCTCAGGGGTGGAAGGTCTAAGTGGTTAGTCCAGGTCACATAAGTGGTTCGTTGTGTGTAATTTTGGAACACACACATTTGTCTGAGGGGTGAAAACACTAAGTGGTTAGCCCAGTTCAGCTAAGTGGTACGCTGTGTGTAATTTTGGAACACACACGTGTCTTAGGGGTGGAAGGACTAAGTGGTTAGCCCAGTTCACCTAAGTGGTTCGCTGTGTGTAATGTTGGAACACACACAGGTGTCTGAGGGGTGGAAACACTAAGTGGTTAGCCCACTTAACCTAAGTGGTTCGCTGTGTATAATTTTGGAACACACACACGTGTCTCAGGGGTGGAAGGAGGACATTGGCGGGTGAAAGATGGAAACCAGCAATCCAGAACACAGCAAGAAACCATTTTTTTCGCGTACATGCATAACCAGCAAGCAAGAGTAAACCATGTGAACAAACCCTAGACCATAAACGAAGCAAAGTTTGACACCAGTAACCCAGAACACATCAAGAAACCATTTTTTTCACTTACAAGCATAACCAGAAAGCAAAAGCAAACCATGTGAACAAACCCTAGACCCTAAACGAAGCAAAGTTTGACACCAGCAACCCAGAACACAACAAGAAACCATTTTTCGCATACATGCATAACCATCAAGCAAGAGCAAATCATATGAACAAACCCTAAACCATAAACGAAGCAAACATCGACACCAACAACCCAGAACACAACAAGAAACCATTTTTCGCATACATGCATAACTAGCAAGCAAAACCAAATGATAGGAACAAACCCTAAACCCTAAACGAAGCAAACATCGACACATAGCAAGCTTGTTTCACACCAAAAATACTTTCTGTTTAGGGTCAATACCACCAATGCAAACGCTCGAGCTTCGACAGCAAAGTAGGAAACACCACAGCGACGGTGGATTGGCGGCCGGAAACGAATGCAACGGTGGACATATGCGAATCTTGCTGTTTTTCTCTGTTCTCTCCTTCAGCGCACGCGGGGTAATGAATGCAATGAGAAATGAGATATGCTTTTCCCTCTCAAATTGCCCTGCATTTTCATAAGGCAAATGACAAAAAACACCCTTGCAAAAAGACAAAGGTAAACCACATAAGCCAAAAACAATGGAAATTTCTCTTTTATTGCCACGCGAGACAACACATGACATGTCGGAGGGTCAAACAGAAGTAAGAGAAAAAACAGTGTCAAAGTAACATTTTCCCATCAAACTAGAGTTACTGTTATGACAAAACCTCTTGAGTCTTCAAAGTTGATATGGTGTTCAAAGGGAAACATTGTTGTTCTCAATATGAAGAAACCTTGTAACGTTTATTAGACTCATAAGTTATAATAAGGCATGAGTCTTATGTGTCTAACATTGCTTAGGAAATATAACAAACAAATGTAATAGTTTTTACTCCTTTACGAAGGTTGTTAGATCAAATTTCAACAAACCTAACTTTACCTTAAGTGTTTTTGATTAAGTGCTTTACAACAGAGTATGAAACATAAAAGCATATTGTTTTTAAGTGTTAGTTCTCGTCAAATGCAATTGCTCCGTTTGATAACCACAAACACAAAACACTTGAAATGTATCTTCATCTGATAAGCTTGTGCTTAGATAAATGATAAGATATGTAGTTTTTAGGATTAGATAGTACAACTCAAAACTTATAAATGCTTATACTATGTTTCTACAGAGAATGTTTTCCGTTAGACCAAAAGAGGGTTTTGCAGGAAATGTCAACATAAAGGATCTCATGATGAACACATATTTACTCATGCTTAAAGATTTTAATTATGGCGTTCTTTGACTGTAATTGAGAATATAGTTTTTTCCAATCAAAATTAATTGGACCTTAATTGAGATTATTATTTAAAATTAGATTTTAAGCCTATTCTCTTACTTTTCTTGTTTTTGATTATCTACACAGATTCTTTGAGTTTTAAATCCAATAAAATCTTCTGCACAAATATTTTTCGGATTATCTACCAAGATAATCCTCTGCAATTTTTACTTGATTTAGAGCAAATCTCTTTCAAATATTTTGCAATAACTCTTGCTACAAATTCGGAAAGAAGATATCTGCAAGTTAACGTGATAACGGTGGAAATAATTGATAATTACAAAATTGATATATAAGACAAAAAATTGTATTTGAATTCCAAGAAGATATTTTGTGACACATAAAGAAACATATGATAATTTCAAGAATAATATATGAGAATTAAATCTGAGTTGATTTCATTAGAATTATAATTAGAGATTGGAGAAAACACAAAGAGAGGATACCGCAACACCACATAACATAAACCCTAGTTTTATTTTGTTTTTAGTAATTCATGTGCTTTCATCTTCCTTATGAAATGCTAAACTCCTTTGTGTTAATTCTCTTGTGATTTCACAATGAATTATAAGGTTTTAATTTAACAAAGTTTTACTCTTACGTTCTCTATAACAATTGTTCTTTATTGTTAGTATTTTTTAAATATATTTTGGAAAAGTAATTGTTTTTGAACGTGTGTTAATAATTCATTCTTTTTGCTTAATTAGAGTTCTTGGTTAATTCACTTTGTCTTAATCACTTTCTTGTACGCTTAGTTAAGAGAGAAAAGATATACATTTTATGAGTAGACGTTTGAAGACGAGGTGAGATATTGAATACATCAGTAGACACTAGTTTTGTTGATAATATTCTATTGAATTTGATTGACACTTGTTTGATTAAGTTCAACTTTATAAGGAGAATTGAAGGATAATAATCTTAAGAAAACCAAGGAAGAATTTGTTATTAAAGAACTTATTAGACAATGAACATTAGAATTCTTTTAATTTGCTCATGAAACGATTGTGATCATTAACATAGAGGGCTTCATTGTGGCAATGATTCTCAAGATCCATATTTTCTTTATTCTTAATTGTTATTTATGCTAATCTTGTATTTTTAGTCTCTATAGACGGTCAAATGGTTACATGCAATAGAAGGTTTAATCTTTCTTACATTAGAAGGTTCAACAACTCATCTATTAAGACTCAACCGAAGAAACCACCACAACAACATCAAGTTTAATAAATACAAAGTTGTAAGAAGAGTCTGATGTGAATTTCTTAAGCTAGATGGTCTGATAGAAGCATCTACTGCATTAACGGGGACGATTTGATAAGAATGTTTACTGTTGCGAGTGGGCTTGATATAGTGTCTAGTGTGTTAGTGTAGCCTTTTTTTACCAGTATGTTTGTTGATTGCACTTACTCTTTTATTTTAATTGTCTAATATATACTCCATTCTTCCTTCCATTATTGCAATTTCATTTTTCTGTCACTTTAATTCTTTCCAGTTTTTGACTTTTCAATTCCAATTTGACAAGTTTTCGTTCACTCTTTTTACTCAACTATAGTTATTTTTTATTTTCATTTTTCATTTTTTTCTATACTCTATTTTTTGTTTCTTTATGTTTAGTGTTTTCGCGAATTCCTTTTTCCCGCACTTTTCATTTGTTTAAGGCGAATATGAAGCATAATATCTCAGAAACAAAATTAGAAACAAATAATTTACAACTAAATGCTGAGATTATTGTTTATATTAGAAAATCTAATCAATTTATAACAATTAGTTTGTCCGCGTTAGACCGTCTTGTCTATTTATTACAGTATAGGTTATCTTTTTTTTTTTTTTTTTTTTTTTTTTATTTTTTTTTTTTTTTTTTTTTTTTTTTCACTCTACAGTTTGATAGTTACACTTAGTCTTTTATTTGAACCTTCTAATATATATGTTATGTTCTTCGTTCCATTGCTGTAATTTCATTTTTTTTGTCATCTTAATTTCAATTTTTGATTGTCATTATTTTTCAATTCCAATTTTAGAAGTTTTCGTTCAGTCCTTTCACTCAATTCCAGTTATTTTCAATTTCGATATTTCGTGTTCTTTATACTCTGTTTTTCGTTTCTTTACATTTACTATTTTCTCGAATTCCTTTCTTCGCCAACTTTTAATTTGTTTAGGAAGAATATAGTGTAAGAGAATTGTATGAAATGTATCTTTCGATATTCGACTAAGTTAACTTTATATTATAGTAAGAAAAGCTTAGTTTTATTTGAAAAACTGCACGCAACTAACGATTCTGCAACAAAATTAACTTAACAACAAGCATGACTTCAAAAAAAATAATAAAAAAAATTGAAAAAAGTGCTTTTAAGTATGAAACCGTCGTCTAAACACAAATTCGATATAAATTTGAAAAAAATAAAATTGCACAACTTAGAAAAGAAGATTGAAAGACGTGCTTGGTATTAGTATAAATAAAAGAGAAAAACAGAAGTCATGCATGGACAACTATATATATATATATATATATATATATATATATATATATAATTATGGTGTGAAATTAAAAATTTCAAATTTGTGTTTGAAAAGACGTATTACTCAATTGAATAATCTTTTGAAAATTTATCCACTTTTGTAAATTAGATGCAAAAATTGGACCACTTTTGTAAGGAGTGATGATAAAACTTGTTTGAGTACTAGAAAACAGAAACTGTAATTAACATGGAACCAATCCTTGAACGTAGCATTTTGTATTTGATTTTCTAATCCTTGAACATAACGGAAACCAAAGTATAAAGTTCAGCAAAATCCATGAGCAATATCACTAGCATTAACAACGGGTGGAATAACAAAATGCCAAAGCTTTCTGATACCCCCAACCCTATATTTCATGCACAAAAATTCCCTGGCATAGAGTTTCTCAACCTCCCTATCCACGTCATGAATAAACACGTGCGTTACACCCGATTTTTTTCTCCCACGCGCCATCATGGCAGCTGAGTATATCACCGCCATCCTCCCTGGGGCGGCCGGAAAATACCCTCGCGGCCCGTCGATCATGATCACATCCCAATCACGATCGTACACATCATCCGGCAGGTTGCTGAGTGCCAGCATGCACCGCCAGTCACCCTTTAAGGGATGACCGGTGGGGGTGGCACCGCCGCAATCCCTTTTGTAAGAGGTTACGAGGGTCTTGGCGTCGGCGAGGCGCGTGGGGTAACGCACGGTGTGAACGCTTAGGACGGGGAAGCGTCGGAGGGCGGAGAGGGTCCACTTGGGATCCTCGTCAAGGAACAACGTGGTGCCACGTGGGTTGAAGGAGTCCCACATGAGGGAGTCGTGGCCAAGACCGAATACGAGGAAGTTGCATGGGGCGAGGGACTGGAGGACGTCAAAGGCGCGTCGGATCTCGCCCTTGGTCTGTTGCGGGAGCGTGTGCGCGGTGGCGTAGTGGAGGATGGTGACGAGGGTGAGGGGTGTGGAGTCGAACTCGGCGGCGATGGCGGACTCAGAGTCGGTGAGGCGGACGGGTGTGGCGGAGGATATGCAGCGGTAGTTGGGGTCGATGAGGGTGTTGCGGAAGAGGAAGATGACGAAGAGAGTGGTGGCGAGTGTGGCAGCGAGGAGGGTGAGAAGGCGGGAGTTGGGGGTGGAAGGGTGTTTCTTCTTGTGGGAAGGTTGGGAGGACCTGAATATCCACGCTTGCATGTTGCTACGTGTGTTTTGATATGTGAAGGAAGTTACGTGAATCTGCGGAGAGTGTGAATGAACGAGTGCATGTGATGGAGAAGTTAGCGATGCATGGAGATGAAGTGAGGCGCGTTGTTGTAGCCAGAGATGTGGTATATACTTCCTCCTTCATGGAAATCGTTTTTCTATATTTAGCTCACATAGACGTTGTCGCATCTATGTATTATTTAATGTGCAGTGTCTAATTATACAAATACGAATTTTTTTTAACCTTTCTGATTTCACACGTTAGTTTTTTGTGGTCGTCAACCATGTTTATCAATAACTTATTTCTCTCTACCTCTGCGAAATCCAATGAGCAGTGCTAACTATCGATGCTTCGGCGAAAATTTATCAGTTTCTGATAGTTTTATGTTGCAGTAACTGAGATATGGCATTATGTTAGGATTTGCGTTGTGCCGTGGTTGTAAATGAGTCAATGGATCGAGAAATTATCAATCGGTCTTCTAAATTTTCTTTTGGAAGGCGATAGGTATCAAGCATATGATGGCAGTCGTGATGCTGGTATGCTGCAAAGTCATATCAACTTCATTTTTCTTTTATTGTTTTCCAGAAAAAAAATATAGAATGAATCAGAATGAGAAATAACCTGAGGAAAGAGAAACAGATAAAAATAAAATCAAATATTTAGATGATTAATAAATTAAAAGTAGATGAAAAATAGAGTGTTTTGAAAGTTTCTTTTTCTTTTATTTCTTATAAAAAATATGTTAGAAAAAGTATAATGGCCCTAGAAATTATTCCTCTCCTCTTCCTCTACCACACAAAATCAGTTCTCTCCTTCATCCATTTTCCTCCACTCTACCAAACAACACACCTAAGTGCTGTAATGTATTTTCATTTTCAATAATTGCAATGATAAACGTATTATTTCAATTACAATACTTCATTTTTACCTTTAATTTTATTTATTAGATTATATATTCTATCCGAAAGGTATGTTTGATTCTTTTAAAGAAACAGTGTTTGATCGCTGGCTTGTATAGAATGAGCTGTGATGGACAGCTACATTAGTGGAAGTATTTTGAAATCGGAAAAAGCAGGTCCCAGAGAACACCGAGTCTCTGGATCATATATGAATCCAAGTTAAAAAGAATGCAAACAACCGTACAACTTCTCAAGTGGTCTCACAATGTAAAATGAAAAATAACTTCCTGTAAACCAAGTTACCAAAATCAAATTTTACAGAAGTAGAAATCACAAGTCTTGCGAACAGGAAGCCTACACCATTTACTAACTACCCGGATATTCCGACACAGGGTTAAACATATGACAAGCTTTAAGAGTGATTTCTTTAAACTAATCACAAAGTACCTGTTCAGTAAAGGCGTTAGACGTTAACAGAACAATATCATACAAAATTAAGCTCAAAATCTCCACATAGAAAGCCAAGGATAGTCGCACGTGAACAATGCCTTTGTTAGGCAAACTTACAGCCACAACGGGGAGCATTGAAAAGATAACACTGCCGCATGCTGGTTATTACATCCTCCAGCATGATTTACTTTTCCTATCTTCAAGTTTATTAGCTTCTTCAAACTTTGAGCATAAGACATCCACACATCTTATAATGGAGCAGCATCTGAATATTGATCATTTAGCAATTAAGAATGCAGATTGGTTTGAGTGCAAGCTTATCTCTTTGTCTCAGACGCTGCTGAGTTTGATTGATCTCTGCGCTGAACAGTTCGAGGGACGACTGACAAGCCTTTGCTGCGGCGACCAAAGCTGATAGATGAAGGGGTGGAGTCAGAAGTGCGCAGTTTAGAGACTGCTGAAACAAGGTCATCCACGGTTGCGTTTTCCACTTCCATCATTCCTGCAGCATCTTCCTTAGGAACAGCTTTTTTGTGTTGGGACTTCAATCTCTGTTTCTTAGAAGGTTTAGCCTTCTTGAAAAACTCAAATGAGGTGGGAAATTTATGCTTGTCAACTAGATGCTGATGCCTACTACTGTAGCTTTTGAATTTCAAACCACACCGTTCCACCAAGCATTCATACTATATAACAAATACAAAAGAAACACATTAACAAGTTGGCATCAAGTGCACAATTAAATATGTGGATGCACAAAATGATAACAGGCTATACAGTAAGGTCCCAAAGAAATAACAAATAAAAAACATGTAAGGAAGGCACATAAAAGTTTTAAATCAGTATTTGAAATAATCAAATCGTGAATGAAGTTGTGTTGTCAACTAGTAAGATTGTATAACTTTAAGAAAAAAAGATGAATACTTCATTGGAGAAAATAGCAGAAACAAAAGTAATTTTGAATATCCTACACTGAACAAGGCAACAAACATCCACCTAGTAATTTCTTTAACAATGATTTAAGACTAGGAATATATCATAGATGCAATACTATAAGGAATTGTATCGTAATAGCACAATGAATCATCTTTACACTTACACACCATATCGTAACCACGTGCAACTTTTGCCTGAAAGAAAGAATCATGCACTTCAGATACATGTATGCTGAGCAACCGAGACGTTGGGTAGACTCTAGAACACACAGAACAAGATGCAGTATGCCTTGCATTATAGTGATTTTCGAAGTCATCCATTGAAGTCAAGCGTGCACCACAACCAACAATGGGACAGTAGATTTCCCTGCTCAAAAGGATAGAATTTGAGATGACGCACATGGACTGTCACTCGTCATAGTAAAATTCAAAGTTAAGGTTAAGATGATTATTTGGTCCCCTATAGGTGACAATCATTCAAAAATCAGTTTTTGTATCATCCACCTTCCCCCCAAGTTTCAACCCTATACAACCTTATATAAACTAAAATTAAAAGTTCTTTTCATTCAGGAATTGAATTCTAAACGAGTTTCTCCTATAGGGACCAAATGAATTATTTTAACCTAAAATACCCACGTTTTATTACCTAGCCTTAATAATACGCACCATGTTCCGTAAGTTTTCTACCTTTTACACTCTTGTAGAGACTAAAATTAAAGTTTATTTCTTTATTCAAGAACTAATTTCTAAATGACCGTAACCTATAGGGATCGAAAGATTACGATTTTCTTGGGAAACAGAACAAAATTGTGTTTCTTCAATATGTTTTCACATAAATAAATTAACCACAACAAGTATATAGAAAAAAAAAAAAAAAAAAGATTCATAAAAAAGAAAGAAAAAAAAAAAAAAACAAAAATAAGAGAACAAAAAAAAATGAAAAACCAAAAAGAATAAAAAAACCGGCATTTGAAAAA
>Ga0099825_1004582_pt1 | contig 18064 bp, 10 predicted proteins | sample SiratroredBW_FD_76838 | JGI IMG/M metagenome (GOLD analysis project Ga0099825, IMG submission 76838) | Root nodule microbial communities of legume samples collected from California, USA - Siratro red BW | ecosystem: Host-associated > Plants > Roots > Nodule | place: USA: California | collected...
ATATATATATATATATATATATATATATATATATATATATATATATATATATTATCTTTTTTTTTCATGTGGTGTTAATTTTTAACTACTGTAATTTTCTTTTATAAAAGGAAAAGAACTAGTTTATTACATATAAATTATCCTAGTCATTAATATACGGAATAGTGATAACTGAAAATAATATACGAATAAAATTTGATTGGAGCAATTGGGTTACACACCCTATGTGTATGTCCCAACTGAAGACACAGATCTCAAAGTTTTATGTTAGCATTTGCTACTGGATCTATATTTTCATAGATATTTCAAATGTTCGTTCTCAATCCATACTTTTGTGTCTCAATTCTACTATCGTTGACTACATTCCTTTGGTTTTCTCTTATCACATCTCAATGTAAGTATAGCTATTTTGATTTTTTTTTTGTATGAAGTAGGGTTTTACTAGGAAGATAGTTCTTTATCTATGTTATAGGTTATCACTATGGATGAGAAAGTGAATTTCCATAATAGTAAAGTAGGTGCATTAAGGGGTCGAACATGGATTTGAATATTTTTTCAAATTGTTTGAACTGTGATAGAATGGTACTCCCATTTAAGTATCTAGAGATTACAATTGGGGGAAATCATAGAAGGGTAGAATTTTGGAAACCAATCATTCACAAGATACAGTCCAGGCTCTCTACGTTGAAAAGTAAATTGTTGTCTATTACAGGGAGGTTATGTTTAGTCATGTCAGTTATTTTTTTCCTTTTTCAAGGCTCCTAAGCAGGTTTGTAAGACAATTAGATCGATTCAGATAAATTTTTTATAGGGTTGGGGCTTCGACGGGAAGAAAATTACATGGGTTGCATGGGAAAATATATGCTTACCTGTGGAGGAGGGTGGACTAGGAGTTAGGGATATCTAGATTTTTAATGCTGCCCTTATTGCAAAGTGGAAATGGAGGTTGGGTTCTGAAGATGGTGGTGTTTGGAGAGAAGTTATTGAATTAATATACGGGAATTGGAGGGATATGAAGAATTCAATAGCAGATAAAAAAAATTCGTTTTGGTGGAATGATTTAGGATCTATTTGTGAGGTACATACAAAATCTAATTGGTTTGATATGAAGCTTAGGTGGAAGTATGGTAACGGGACTAAGATTAGATTTTGGGAATATTGGTGGGTAGGAGAGGGGACCTTAATGGGGAAGTTTCCTAGACTTTATGCGGTTTCAGCTAAAAAAGGATTGGTGATCAATGATTTTGGTAAGTAGTTTAAGAATGGGTCTTCCAAGGACTTCACATGGCAGATACTGTGGAGGAGATAATTGTTTCAATGGGAGAAAGAGCTAAAAAGGCAGCTTCTTGAGATTGTTTCTACTATAAGTGGAATAGAGAGAAATCTGATGCATTGTGCTGGGTAGGGGAGCATGGAAACGACTACACAGTTCGGTCAGGGTATAGGGCCCTGAAGGGGGCTCTAGAAATTGCAGATGCAGATTGTTTTAGGGTGGTATGAGACCTCAAGATATCTGGGAAAGCTAAGATTTTTGGTTGGAGGGCAATGTTAGATAGACTCCCATCTAGGGTCAATCTTGAGACAAGAGGGGTGATAATGTCATGTAATCTATGTCCTTTGTGCAGAAAGGAGATGGAAACTTTACAACACCTATTAATTACTTGTGAAGTTGCACAACGGTTATGGATTAAGTGTGACAGTTGGGCAGGAATCACTTCGGCGAGAAACAATGTCATTCACTTCTGCAATTTTACTATAATAGGGATGAGCAACAAAGCTAATGGTGTATGGAAAGGAATGTGGTTGTCATTAGCAAAGGAAATCTGGAATTACAGAATTAAGATTATCTTTAATAGTGGTCAAGTCGATGAGATTGAGATATTTGCAACGACACAATTGCATGCCTGAACCTGGGCTAAATTCAATGGGTCAAGATTTCAAAGTTCCTTCGAATAATGGTGTATGAACCCAGTTGATTCTTTAAGAGAGGTTAATTAGAATGTTGCGGTTCAACACATTGGTTTGTATTTATTTCTTTGCGCATGACAATATGCTTGTAGACGTCACAATTTGGAGATGGGTGAATCGGCTAAGAGCATTTTACCTCATCTATATGCTCCAGACATAACTACAAGGATTGGTATTGAGGAGCAGGTACCCCGTGAAGGACTATCTATAGCTTTGTTTTGTAATTCTTATATGTTTGTTTGAAAATGTCTTCTCGGTTGAGTATGTTGTGAGACTGTCATATTTGAAATCTGTAACCAATTAGGCCTACAATTTATATTTAGGTAAAGTGGATTAGGTCTATGAAGGGTTTTGCTTGGGTATTGTTGTATAAGGGTTGGGACACCCCTGAAGTGTCCTCTTTAATTCAATTTATTTCTTATTTAAAAAATAATTATGGATGAGAAAGGAATGTCTAATTCTCAGATAGTGATTTATGAGGTAAATTTTTATAATCTGCATCCAATTTTCAATTGAATGTTTGACGTTATCCTAAAAGTAATCATTGTTATAAAATTTTTGAAATCAAGAGGAGTAAGGATTTGAATTTAACAAAATTCCTAAAGTAAATTGATTTAGTTGTTTAAGAGAAAGAATTTGCATATATATAAAAAACACTTGTTATGCTTGAAAATATTTTTGGCTGAGTTCAAGAGGGGGGTTAATTGAACTTTAAAAGATTTTTCCAATTTAAAACACTGAAAACAATTTAGTGAATAGAAATCCTTTTCTGAATCTCAATGATAAAATATTTAAGGTGTAGTGGTGAAATAAATCGATTTTAGGCACGAATAAATCGATTTATTTTGCTGACAGAGAGCAAATTTCAAACAATACACACAACAGTTGAATTTTATGCAGCAGAAATGATTCTAAACAATATTATCCAGCAAAGACAATATAAGGCAAATTAAATCACACAATTTCAAAGTAATATATCACACAGATTCAATAACACCAAATTGCACACAAGATAGAATACAAAGAGAAATACTAATACTCAATTTGCAAGTTTACGTAATTGAGATATATCAAAAACAATATCAACTAAGAATGTCAAGTCCAATGTAACTATATCAAACACAACAGTTCAGCAGACTCAATATAAAGATGATCAATGCCAAAGATTCACAATCATTTCAATAGTATCACACCAGCACACCAAAGACAGTTTTACAAATCAGTACTGAAATACTTATTTTGGATTTCAAAAATTAAGAAGGATTAACATTGCTACTATCAAGATTAGATTGGACAGCCACTAAGATTGAAAATAGATATTGAAATTCAATTACTACAATAATAGCAGTTCTGCAAATTATTCAGAATTCAATTGGAACAAATCAGTTGTGATTTGAAATCAAAAACAAAGACATGATCTCTGCAGAAGAATCACAAAACAGATTACAATTTGAAGTTGTAGTATAATATCAAAAACATATTACAATTTGAAGTTTTAGTATAATATCAAAAACAGATTGCTTTTCAGTTTCAGAGATGTTACAGACCCTTGTGAAGGCAAAGTTATACCCAATTCAAATCACAAAACCCAAACCCAATGAGCAGTATAGCAATTTAAACCAATTACTCTTCAGATTATCAAGAATCAATTCTATTACCAATTTATTTCAATGACCAACGCAAGAACAGTTTATAATTGAAAGAGTAAGGTCAAGAATAGCAGAACACAGTCAATTATACTGGTTCACCCTTCCTCAAGGGCTACGTCCAGTCTCTTTTGCCCCTTAAGCAAAGAAAGTTCCACTATATCAATTAATTGTTCAATTTACAATCAATCACACAATTCCTACTCCTTGTAAGAATCAAGAACCCACTGAAATGATCAACTACTCCCTGCAGTCCCCCAATCAATTAAGCAAACATGAAAGGCTAAATCCTATAGCCTAAAATAGTACGAACATTCAAGTGTTTTACAGAATTACAAACAATCAACGCATATCTTGATACAAAAGTGATCAAGAATGGTTAAGAAAGACTCCCTAATTGGCGCGCAGAAGAGGCCTATGCACAGTCTTGAAGAATTCCAATGGCACAGTGAATTGGTCAAGAGTGATTCTTCAAGAAAAAGCCCCAATTGATTTTGATCAAGAAATTCTCAATTACCCAGAGTGTTTTTTCACAGTAATATCAAGAATTGACTCTCAATTTCTGTAATTCAGACTATGATGCACGTTAGAAACCTCGCAGTTTTTATAAAGGAAAAACCCCCAATTCTGTTTTTCACAAATCAGTTATTTAAGTTCTGCCAGACACGAATAAATCGATTTCATGAAAACTGGAATCGATTTATTTTTGTCCAATGCAGTGTATTTCAAACCAGTTTGCACCAAAATTTAGCTAGCTCACTTTGATTAGTTTTTAATCACTCTTAGACCATTGTGTTGATGGACTTCTCCTCAATTATGCATAGGTTCTTTGCCAATCATGCTCTCACTCACTCACACATGACTAAATCCCAAATCTCTTCCAATTGCTTGCTTGCTTTGTCTTGCTCGTTTTGTTTTGTTTGCCTTCATCAAATCTTTATTCTTGTGAGAGTACTAACAATGCTTATGTTGATACACAGTCCATGGTTTTTATTCTCTTAGGCAATCTATTATTGTTTTCAAGTATTTTTTTCCATTTTTTTATCTTTGAGGTAGATGCTGCTTGAAAGAGGCTATTTTGATTAGATCAAAGCTTCTTACTTTATCTTCAATGAACAACTTCTGCATGCAATCACAATTGCTTTGTGATGAGTTGATTTGTGAATTGTTTCAACAACCATGCTAATGATTTATTTATGTTCTCAGAATGATACATTGCAATCTTCTGAACAGTTTGCAGATGGTAAAGGTATTCTATTTGATTCTAGTTCCACAGAGGTATGGATCGACAATACCATTTCTTTGGTTCCATATACTCTAACCTACTGCCAGATAAGATTTCCTGAATCTTTTTAGACTAGACATAGTAAAAAGACTTAGGTGAATTCTAAATTGATTATAAGAGGCTAATGACACTTATATCCATTATTACAGAGATTCAGTATATAGCTACCTCATAGTTGAAAAAAAGACATTTAATAGATTGATCCTCTATTCCACACATACTAGTTGCCACCCAGATATGCCTATGGATGAAATTATCTTTGGTTGTCACTTTAGTATTGAATAAGGCAAAGTGCAAGGCTGAGGAAAATGCTTTGATCATCAACAATTTCCTAAATAAGTCATTATCTTCATAGTTTTTTTTTTAACAGCATTATCTTTGTTAACACCCGATTTTGTTTGGATGAAAATGAACAATTTAATTTATTTCTTCTTATTTTCTTTTAAAGAGAAAGAATTAAAAACTAATTAAAATTAAAATTAAAAAATATGATTAAAATATAAAAAAATAATTTAATTAATTGATAATAAGAATATTAAAAAAAGAAAAAAATAAAAATAAAAAGGTGGCAGGCGTGGAATAAGGATGGTTAATTTTCATGCTGCCATGGGCAACGTTTTTTAGGCATAGAAAGGATTTAAAAAAAGGTGATGATTACGTAGTAACAAATTGTAAGCATGAGAGGTGTGAGCATGGAGAATGGAATCGTCAAAATTTTTTATAAAAGGAAAATCACAGTTCATTTTATTATGGGGGGGATTTTTTCATTTCGGTGGTGGCACCAAAATATTCTTGGAGCATTAGAGAGTGAAAGAGAGCATTCAGAGAGAGAACAGAGGAGTTAAAAACACAATAAACCTTCCTCGCCGGAAAACGCGTGCTTCGCCGGAGTTCAAGTTGGACCTTCACTAAAGCTCATCTTCTTCGCTTCAAGAGGTGCGTATCTTCATCCTCGTTTCATTTCCATAACATTTGTGGTCTATCTTTGCCTATAACACCTCCATTTTGCGTCACTGGAGGCTCCTCGGTCATCTCCTACCTTGGAGTTGCACCGGCGAGCTCTTGCATTGCTTCGTTCTCTATATATGCTGCATATCTTTGCCTTTGAATCATTGCATGAGTATGAGAATGAGGTGAGGAACCTTTTTCGACCTCTGGACTGGCGGTTCAAGCTCACTGGAAGCTCGTCAGAAAATCGCTCCGGCAAAATCTTAGTTGCATGTTTTAACTTCATTTTTACGTGTATAATGCTTGGATTCACTTGCTACACCTGTAGGAGCTTAATTAAGTCATTATATTAAGCTTTGATATGCAAAATAAAGAAAATCATGGTGCGCATGGAACTTTGAACATGATACGTGAGAGAGAGGTTGAATTGTGGTACTGTGTTTGCATGAGTTTTTTTTAAAGGTAGAGTAGGACTTGTAGATCTGGTTTTGAAGCATAATAAATGAATGCAATGAGCTAAAACGTATGATTTCATTTGTGAAAACTCAGAAATTGTTTAAGGCATTTTTTCGAGCACGTGGTCTGCTCAACTTTGTCCTATGGCCTCACTTTAAAGCAGTTTTACGCGTAATCAGTGAACCTTTGAGTGTGGTTGAGGAGTGTTTTAGAAAGAGCTCTCAGAGCTTTTTTCAATGGTATATTACATACTTGTGTATGATAACCCTAGGTGTTCTGAATCTGGACCCAAATTTTGGGTTCAATCACAGATTTACTGTATTCTCTGCCGCTTGGCACATAAAATGACAAAGATGGTCACTGGACCAACTTTGAGGATCTCGTTCTCGAGATCCTTGATGGTTTAATGGTTGTGTGGGTAAGCTTTGGAAAGAGCTTATGGATTTCTTTATAGTGGTATATAACTTCATCATTTATGATAGCTTTAGATCCCTCAAAACTGGCCTCGAAAATCGGTTTCCGCCACTTGTTCTGGTTGTCTGGTGCAGGAAGTGTGCAAGTTGGTCACTGGACCAACTTTTGAGCGTGCGTTCTTGCAATTATTGAACTTGTAGGAGCTGTGTGATAAGGCGTTGGAAAGAGCTCCTAGAACTCTTTACAATGATATATGGCAAGTACATTTATGAATCCATTTAAACCTTCAAAATTGACCCTGAAAATCGGGTCTCAAAACTGGTTTCTAGAAATTCCAGAAACTAAGTGTTGGCTCGGTTCAAAGTTGGTCACTGGACCAACTTTCGAAAGCTTGTTCTCTTAATCTTTGAAACTTCATGAGTTGTATAGGTATTGTTGGAAAGAACTATTCAAGCTCTTTACAACAGTATATGGAAAGGTCATTTATGAAGCCATTAACACCTTCAAAATTGAGCCCAAAAATTGGGGTCCCAACAATAAATTCTAGAGACTAAGTGTTGGATGCGAAAGTTGGTCACTGCACCAACTTCATGGGTTCGTTCTCCTAATCCTTTAACTTGTAGGGGTTGTGTAAGTAACCATTGGAAAGATCTCATTATGCTCTTCAAATCAACATACAACTTGCTCATTCACATAGCCATTTAATCACTTAAAAATTGATCCAAAGTTGCTTGTTCACCATTTTTTACAGCCCAACCATGAAAATCCTTGGTTTTGCTTCTTGATGCTATTTTGAGTCAGATGAACCTCCTAGTGGCACGAACGCTACCCAAAGGATGCGTTTAATGTTGCTCAGAGCTTGCATTTAGAGTAAACCAACATCTACAGACCCACTTTGCCTGAGCCAGATATAGTTAATCCACTAAAATGATAATCCTTGGCACACACGCTGCCTCTTTAGGGTTCATCTGCAGTGGTTAAGACTAAACCTCTCTCTCTCATAAAGCTTTGGCTTGTTTAAGCTCTCATTGTAGGGAAAAGCACGTATGCTGCTACCTTTTCATACACTGGGAACTTTAGCGAGTCAGAGTAACATTACCTGAGTGTCAACCCCAGCAAGCCTCGATCTTAAAAAATAGAAAAAATAAAAAAATGTTAAAAAATCATAAAATCAATTTCAAAATTACCCAATCACATAGTATTCTGTGATTCTTCCCCCATTATGGATGTTGATACGTAGGAGCAAGGTCAATCCTTATCGGGTCCTTTAATTTAAAAATTATTATTTTTGTTCTTATTTGTATTTTATTTTTATTTTTGGAAAAAATAAACATTTAATAAACCACATATGATTTTGCTCATTTGATTAAAGGTACTGTCTTAGGACAGGCGTTGTTGGGTACTAATACCTTCTCCACGCGTAATTGACTCCCGAACTCATCTCTGGTTCGTAGTTCATTTCCTTTTCTCTTTTCTTGGTTTTTCCATAGTTTTACAGTATAAACTATGGTGGCGACTCCATATCTTTCTTTTCGCTATCTTTTTATTTTCTTCTTTTTTGGATCTCCATTCGTCGTCGACGTGGTCACGACAGATGGCGACTCCACTGGGGAATAACTGGAGAGTCAGGCCATTTAATTGAATTAGTGAAAAATTAGACTCCATTGTGGTTTTATGAATGTTTGTATTTCCCTTTATTTTTGTATATTACTTTATTTTCTTTGTTATGATTTGTTCTATTTGTTTTATTGTTTGTTGCTAGAATATTGAACCCTAGGGTAGAAGACATGTTTTATCTGCTATATCTATCATATCTGCCTGAGACTTTTCTAGTTTATTTGTAGGTGGGAGTTGGGAACATGTTTTCTCCCTTCACACACACACTTTTCATGCATGTATCATGAGTGGGACCCTAAAACCCCGGGTCTGAAAAAGTTTAGAAATAGCGGGATTTAGTGATACCGGACGGGATGTACTTCCTACTTCGGTTTTCATGAGAATCCCAATCAGAGTCTGTTCTCTTTATTACCTGCTCATGAGCTAGTTGTTTACCGACAACTTCGAATAAGGTGATAAATGATGGTCATAACTCTGGTGACCTTTATACCTCTAGGAATTAAGGAACTTACCTTTATGAGGATGCATGTAAAGATCGTAAAACCCCTAGGTGTTATGTTGTCGATTTGTTTAGGGCAATAAGGGAGACAATCAGGTTCTTTAGCCGCTCACCAACATGTTGGTTATTTATTGTGACAATGTGGATTGATGGTTGATGTTATGTTATAAGTGAAGGATATGGAACGTGTGGAATTAATTTGTGCATAGCATATATGTTGTAACATATGATCTCATGCATCATTATTTCATTCTAAATAGTAAATTTGAAAATTGTACACCAGATCATGGAGATTAAACCTGAATTTGGAGTTGAGAGGGAATCAGAATCAACGGATCTAAAGAGGAAGATGAGGTTCGAACCAATAGATAACAATTTGTGGAGTCTTCGAGAGCTAAGGAGGAAGCTTAAAGCTATACATAGAGGAGCTTTTAGAAGAAAATATGGAAATCTGATGGGGTTGTAAGAACTGGAGGTTCAAATACCTGCTATCATGACACTTACTCATTGTTATGACACATCTTTGAGATGCTTCACTTTCCAACATTTTCAGTTAGTACCTACGGTTGAGGAGTATGAGCAGATCCTGGATATGTCTCTGAATGGTGGAGTCCCTTATAGGCACTGCGAGCAACATGTTTCTATTCTGACACTATCAGTTATCACTAAAATTCCTCAGAATGAGTTGAGTAGGCATCTAGTTTCTATAAAAGATACCAAAGGGTTTTCCAGAGGTTCATGGAGGCGCACCTTAGGCAGCTGAGTGTAAAGGAGGATTGGGAAACTTTTATTAATGTTCTTGCTCTTACACTATATGGAGTAATGTTGTTTCCCTATGCTGGTGATTATGTAGATATTGCTGTTGTGGATATCTTTGTTGCTGTTAGAACGAGATTTGAGAATCCAGTTACGACAATTTTGGCTCATACCTACTTAGCTTTGGATTTATGCTATGAGAGAAAGGTACGGAAGTTGTATTGTTGTCTGCCTATATTGTATATCGGTCAATGGCTCACATTGGAGATAATGTGATAGGGGTTAGATTCCCGATAGAGTTGGTGACTCGAAAGAAACTAGAGATAAGAGGTTCTAAAGAATGAGCTCAATCTTTTGCTGGTTTGAATCAAAAGAAGATCTTATGGCAACCATCATGGCTACAAAGAAGGAGTCTCATTTATAGCTATGCTGATTTTCCTAATGTGCCTCTCATAGGTACGAAGGATTGCATTAAACTATAATCCAGTTTTGGCTCAGAGACAGTTTGGCTATCCGATCCGAGGAACACCCACACCTGCTGCTTTGACTACATTTGTGTGTTACTATAAGGATGGATTTGTCACTGAAACATTATGCCACATCCATAGTGCTTGGAAGAACAATAATGACAAATTGCAAATATGCCTCGTAGTGACAAAACCAATAGTTGCTTTGTGTGAGAGGATGTCGTGACGGCATATCACAAATGACACTTGACTTTATGAGAGAGGTGAAGTTTCGATGGAAGACGAGAAATGACAATTGCTCAGTGAGAGAGAGGGAGTTCCATCGGCAATAATGAATGAACCTCAAATTTAAACTATAAATTGAATTTCAAATGCTCCCTGTCATGCTGAACTACACTTATTGTCACATGTTTTTTTGTTCACCTCACCACCACGTGTGGTTGTCATCCAGGTGTCATGACACATGGTGGTGTCAACATATCAGTACTCTTATTAATTATCGAGTTCTGATATGTTGACATTACCACCTATCATTACACATAGATGACAACCATACGTGACAGTGAGGTGGAAAAGAAAAACACATGGCAATAAGTGTAGTCCAGCGTGGGAGGGACCATTTGAAATTCAATTTAGGGTTGAAACATCGAGGTTCGTTCACTGTCACCAGAACTTCCTCTCTCTCATAGAGAAAGTGTCCTTTCTCGTGTTCCACCGTGATTTCGTCTCTCTCACAAAGAAAGTGCCATTTCTGGTATGCCGTCACGACACCCTCTCTCATAGAGCAACTATTGTTTTTGTCATTATAACTTTGTCTCCCTCTAGAAGTGGGGTTTTAGTATAGGACTCCATCTCCGTCTGTAGGTGCATTTTTTCTGTACAAGTCTGTCTCTAGTTGTGAGTTGTGTCTATGTTTATGTGGTGTGGGTTGTCATTTGTGGTACAAATTTGGTTTGTGGGTTAATTTGTGGATTTGTGACATGTCTTTGTGTAGTGTTTTGGGAATTGTGTTGGAGCATATACAATTGTGTATGTCTTTAACTATGTTTGTGTTTTTCAACTGTGTTAGATTTTCAACTGTATTAAGTGTCTCTGTTGTAGTATGTGTTTACCCATGTTGCATTTTGTGATGACCTGTGTGATTTCATAGCAAGATATATATTGACCTTTTTTTACGCCCTTTCCCTTACTTGTTCATTGAAGTCTTGTCAGCATTGGACAACATGGGCTTTGTGGCAAACATGGTGAGCATAGTCTTATACTTTTATGGAGTGATGCACTTTGATCTGGCCAGCTCAACCAACACCCTCACAAACTTGTCACTGTCAGAGTTACATGGGGAACTATATGAAATCAGTGATAAAGATGCTACAGTAGAGAAGATTGCCCACACCAACCAAATGAGGTGACTCTCCCTACTCAATTTCATACTTAACAATAGGCATATATAGAATAAAGGTTAATTTCTTGCAAATGACAAGACTATTAAACTAAACAGGGTCTAGCAAATTGGCATGCTAGGATTCTTTTTCATACACCTCATAATTGGAATGGAAAATCGATCTTTTACTGTAATTGCGTTGAGAGCCCTGTAATCAACGCAAAACCTCCAAGATCGATCTTTGTTTCTTACTAGCAGGATTGGGGATGAGAAGGCATTATTACTCTTTTGTATAATTCCCTCAACCATCATCTCTTTTATCTGACGTTCAATCTCATGTTTATGAAAATATGGATATTTGTAGGGTTAAACATATTTGAACCTTCCAAGAGCGGAATATGATGATCAGTTTCTTGGATAGGAGGAAGCCCTCTCGGTTCCTCAATTTCTAGCACCTATGACGAAGGTGTAAGAGACTTTTCTGTTGAGGAAAGTCTGCAATTGAAAATATTCTGTTACACCATCAGTGAAAAATCATCCTCTTAATTTCATATATTGTGGCTTCTTGAGGGATTCTTCGATGTTTGCCCTTGAGTTCAACCAATTTCCCTTCTCTAATGAATTTTATGGTCAATTGTTCATAGTCAGTTAACACTAGCCCCAACGTCGTCAACCATTGCACTCCTAATATGACCTCGACTCCATTTAATGGTAATAGAAACATATCAACAAAGAATGTGTGAGAACCCAATTGTAATGGTACCTATTTGCAAACAGACGAACACGCGAGTTCCTCTCCGCCGACCAAGACACAAAAGTCGGAGCAACTTGAAGGCCCAAGAATTTGGCTATGCAAGCTTGGATGAAGTTGTGGTGATGTCGTTGTCCACTAGAATCGCTGCTGCGAAGTTATTGGTATGGCCCAAAGCCTTGAGAGTTGGAGGAATTATGTGGCCCATCAATGCGTGTAAGCTGATTTGGGCTGCAATTGTATCTGGGGGTTCTGGCGGGTCATTAGGAGGCGGGTCGTCTATACGAAGGAGGTTGTTCAAATCAATCTCATTCATTTCAGGGTCGCTTGATTCCATTATTAACAACATGAACTCACGTTTGCATTTGTGCCCTGATTGATACCACTCATCACAGTAATAACACAAATTCTTTTGACAGCGGCTTTGGATCTCGACTGGCGACAATCCTTTGACGGCAAGCGAATTAGGGTTCGATTTGGATTTCGGGAAATATGAGTTTAGAGTTTGAGTGTTGGGAGGAAGAGTAAATGTTCTGCGTTTAGCAGTGGAGGGAGAAGGACGAGTATACCGATTTGATATGGAAGCTGACATAGACTCCCAAGTAGACTAAGATATTAGGTGGTGAGAAGATGACGAGGCAGTTCTTACATACCGGGACTGCTGGTAGACATTTGTTATTGGATGTTTGAACTTACCCTAATCCTTTCTCTTAGATTCATTGACAAACTAAGGCTTGGGTATAGATTAGTCCTTTCTCTTAGATTCGCTGATAATCTAAGTCATGGGTATTAGATTAGTCCTTTCTCTTAGATTTGTTGAATCTAAGTCTTGGGTATTCAATTAGATTTTAGTCTCTGGTAGGGGCATACTTAATAGGTCTTTCGGAAGACAATAGGTCCATGTGTGGCCGATATGTATGATGTGATCCATGTGTGGCCGATGTGTGACGTGGTCTATGTGTGGCCGATGTGTGATGTGGTCTATGTGTGGCCATTGGATGTGATGTAGTCCATTTATGTATGATGTTTGATATGAATACTTGAAATGAAAATGTATTTAGTATTGAAACTTTATATGTTAGTCTTTTAAGAAATTCTTAGGAATAACTAATATGGTTTGCTCTTTTTGCCTGTATTGAGTATGTTATAAAATTTTATTTTCACTAGTTTACCCTTGCTTTTCATGTTGTTTTGTAAAATGCAATGATTGTACTATGTACATGAGCAGATACAAATGCAAGTATGTGAAATATTATAAACTTTATTTTAAAATTTGTTTCTTTTTCTTGAATTCACTATATATATATTTTTGGGATGTTATATGTATAATCTCTAATATAAAAAATCTACATAAAATAAAAATTATTGAAGTTCAAGGAATCCCCTAAAACCTACTAGGACTATTATGACTAGATAAAGAGACAATAGTATAGTTGTTTTTATCTTATAATATATATTTTTTACTGTGTTCTCCTTAATCCTTATAACTGAGAATATGCCTGTATATTTGCCAATTTTGATAGGTGAGATCAGAATAAGACACAAAACAGTGTTAAGTACAGTGCGTGTTGAAATGTAATCTACTTGGGTTCCCTATATTACATTAAGGACTACTAGTTTAATAAAAAAAAAGTAACCATTTTAATTAATATATAAGATAAAGTATTTGCGTTAATTATTTAATTTACAATGTGTTGACTGTTCTATAACTTAAATCATATATATAAAAAAATATACAAAAAGTACATGTTATATGGTAAAACATACTTTTCTTCATTAAAAAAAACATAGATGAATACATTCAAACATTATTTACAAAATGCATTCTAGATATTTGAGTTTTCTTAATAAAAATCTAAACCACATAACTACGCAAGTTCAGACTGGATACACCTGCAAGCTCACCAACTCTGCCCAGCATGCAAAATGATGTGCTCTTAAATCAAAGATATTTAAGTAAAATTAATGTCAAAATTTGTATTCTAACATGAACATATATAATAGGGATTCACTTCATTAAGTATTAATTGTATTGTGTTATTAGTCAATTAAAATATATTCATGGGGCAATTTAAAAGAATATTATATTATTGTTTCAAGTTGTATTATCTTGGAACCTATTCTAATTATGACTATGGTAGAAATGAATATATTGTTATATATATATATATATATATATATATATCAAATAAATGTCATCATTAACTAAATTTATGTAATAATATTTTATAATCAATTAGATAAAAAAAACACGGGAGTAATATTACAATTTTCTAAACAATATTGTTAAAGGATTAACTTTTAATTTTTATAGTAATTATAATAGATTTCATCCTTTTACAATATATCTTTTTTCAAAACTTACTAAAATTTACATGATAATGTTTAATTAAACAATCATTAATTATAACAATACATATAATCAACTATAATATGTCTAACAACATAACATATGAATCAAAATTTTAAAAAATAAATAAATATAAATCAAAATATAAAAAAAAAAAAACTTAAATTGATTGAAATGGATATCAAATGCCATCGGAATAGGTCATAACAAGAATAAGAGACGAGATAAGGATAAAATATACTTTCAAATCAACTACAGATACAATGTAACTTACACTTTGTTTGTTTTTGTGAATGTAATGTTATTGATGAGAAGTAGGTGGATATTGTGTTTGGATTCACCCATTTCAGCTCATTTGCGGGTTGGGGAATGGAGGAGGAAGATCTTGGACAATCCTGGTTGTAGTGTGAAGAAGAGTAAAGAAAGTAAGTTGACACCAAATGCAATTATTCAATAACCTTCATTGTAATTTCAGTTTTGCAGGTTCAATCTAAAAAGAAGGGATAAACGATCATGGAATTCATGTGACCAAAAAGATATTAATAATCGATTATAGAGACCATGTAATTTATTATGTGAGCAACAAGACATAGACAATCGATTATCCACTTAATCTAATCAATTATAGGTTGAAAACAAGAAGAATAATCGATTTATGCATGTATATGATCGATTATGACTTGAAAAATATTTGAATAATCAATTATCTCCTTCACCTAATTGATTATGTATGGCAGGGAGAATGTGTTTGATTAAGTCAGTTATTAATGAATTGTCGTTATTTTATATGTCTTTCTTCAAAGCTTCGAAGCAAGTGTGCAAAATTATTAAATTAATTCAGATCAATTTTCTATGGGGTTGGGGTTCAGAAGGTAAGAAAATTTCTTGGGTTGCTTGGAACAATATTTGTTTGCCAGTAGAAGCAGGGAGATTGGGCATTAGGGATATGCATAGTTTCAATGTTGCTCTACTAGCTAAGTGGAAATGGAGATTGGGTTTAAAGGAAGTTGGTGAGTGGAAAGATGTCATCAAGTCTAGATATGGTGATTGGAGAGATATGGCTACTTCTATAGTAGATAGGAAAAGTTCGTATTGGTGGAAAGACTTAGGATAAATTTTTGAGGTTCATTCGACAACTATTTGGTTTGATAAGAGGATAAGTTGGAAACATGGAAATGGGGATAAGATTAGATTTTGGAAGGACCGGTGGGTAGGAGATGAGAAGCTTATAGACAAATTCCCTAGACTTTATGTAATTTCTTTGGGTCAAGGAAAGACAATTACCAATATGGTCACATGGACTAATAATGGAAATTTAGAGGATTTTATATGACAGATGCCGTGGAGAAGAGACTTGTTTGTGTGGAAGAAAGAATTGGAAAATCAGCTCATGGCATTGATTGATTAAGTACAATGGAATAAATCTAAGGTAGATGCATGGAGTTGGGTAGGGGAGGACACTACTCCATACACAGTTTAGTCTAGATACAAGATTTAGCGGGAGGCACTTGTTAGTCATCTTGAGTGGTGTAGGGATATTTGGAATCTCAAAGTGCCTGAGTCAGCAAAAGTTTTTTTTGTAGGAGAGCATTGTTAAATAGACTTCCATCCAGGGTTAATCTTGAGAGAAGATGGGTTATGGTCTCGTGTAATTTATGCCCTTTATGTAGTGTGGAGGTTGAAACTTTGCAACACATACTACTTACATGTGAAGTCGCGCAACGTTTATGGTTAAAGTGTGATAATTGGGTAGGACTCATTTCGGTTAGAAGCAATGACATTGTCAACCACTTCTGCAATTTTTATATTATGGGTATGAGTAAAAAAGTGAACCGTGTTTGGAAAGGAATGTGGTTCACATTGACATTGGAAATTTGAAAATATAAGAATAGGATTGTTTTTTATAATGGTTAATTAGATCAAATTGAGATTTTTGCAACGGCTCAATGACAAGCATGGTCTTGGGCTAAGTATGGTAAACAGAGAATGTGTGACTCTTTCCCGGAGTGGTGTATGAACCTAAGTGCTTGCTTAGTGGAGATTAGGTAATCTTAAGGTTTATGGGTAAATGTTAATGTTTATGGTGGGGTTGTTTGGATGTGGTAGGAGTATTTTGGCCTCGTTTGTTCAATGTGCAGGTTATATCTATTGCTAACACAATTACATATGGCAAATTCATGGGCTTTTGAAGATTTCCTGATATGATATTTAGGGGATGAATATAATTTTGAATTTTCTTTTCTAATCAATGAGGGAATGATATGATCTTCAGGGAAATAAATATTGTAATTTTTATTATGTATTTTAATTGTGTAATTGAATGGGAAGATAAATCATTCATATTCTCAATAATGATACATTCAATGGGAATTAAAGACAATATTAATGGAGATTAATTACTAGTTGGTAATTAATCTTGAGAAATATGTCTAGATCTCTAGAAGGTCTAGAAGTTTTAAGTAATTTGGCCTATAAAATGGTGTACTCAGAAATGAATAGATTTTGGCTTATCAGGATATCCTGTGGCGATCAATCCCATGACTTATCACTCACCTTCTCATCTTTCTCATCTTTCTTGACTGTGGCGTCAATATCTTTTCCCAAACTGTTTTTTCTTTCCCAAACTGAATATAAAAAATGGTCCTTCCCCCATATTTCTGTATCATTTCCACAGAATGACATCTATATGCTTATTTGTTATTGGTTGGAAATTACATCTAAATAGCACTCGGAACATGATTCATCTTGAAATTGGTTACTAAGTGTGCAGGGAAGTACTCAATCACGTGTTCCTGTTGATACATGTTTGAATAAATGTTTAGTATTTGTTCAAATTCTTAGCTTAATCATGTTGGTATTGAACCGTTATATGTTATATTGTTGTATTTGAGTAGTTTATAAGGTTATCATAGATACTGTTTCTGAAAAATTTGTAAAAGGGTTGGTACACCCCCAAAGTGTCCTTTTAATTTGATTATTTTTTGTCGTTAAAAAAAATCTAATCGATTATGTCCTCCTTTTAAAACCTGGTCTATGATTTTTGGACATGAAAACACAACTGAAAATAAAAACTCAGAAAAAAGATAGAGATAATTGAGAAGAGAGAATGAACAATCATGATGGTTGCAATAGACACAACAGTGGCAGAGAACAGAGGTACAACCAAAAGGGGACTTCATAAATCCTACTACTAGACTTTCTCTCATTCTTTTCCAAGCCCAAACTATATGTTTCATGCGTTGGCCTATTTCACTTATATCCCAAGCCCATGTAAATTGAAATTAATTTTCAAATATTTCTGTTAAAAGCTCTAGTTACATTTTGGGATTTTACAATTTGAATTATGCTTAATTTTCAACTTTTAATACTTTTATCCAATTAAATGTTTTAAATTTTAGTAAACTTAATTTTTATTCCTTTTTTACTTAAATATTTCTGACTCATTTATTTGTTTAATATATTTATATATTTAATGTAGTAAGTTGATTTAAATGCTTTTTCACTATAAACTTAACAATGGAAACAT
>Ga0099825_1004585_pt1 | contig 18061 bp, 16 predicted proteins | sample SiratroredBW_FD_76838 | JGI IMG/M metagenome (GOLD analysis project Ga0099825, IMG submission 76838) | Root nodule microbial communities of legume samples collected from California, USA - Siratro red BW | ecosystem: Host-associated > Plants > Roots > Nodule | place: USA: California | collected...
TAAAATGCCTTAATTAAATTAATTTAGTTTTATTTTAATTAAAATTGAAATGGAATCCAATCAAGAAGAAAGAGTGAACAGAGATTCTTCATTTATCTTGATTAAATTAATTTAGTTTTATTTTAATTAGATTTGAAATAAAACCCAATAAAGCAATAAGACAATAAGAAGGAGGAGTAAACTCCAAAGACTCTTCATTTGCCTTAATTAAATTAATTTAGTTTTGTTTTAATTGAATTTGAAATGAGATCCAAGAGATGTGAACGTGCAAAACAACAAGACTCTTCATTTGAAATTAGATGAGACTCTTTAGAGACTCTTTATTTGAAGAAGGGTGTAGTGAAACTAAAAAGACTTTTTATTTGAAATGGGGTTGGAATGAGGAGTAAAGGTGAAAAGACTCTTTATTTTTTTTTAAATTTTAATTACATTAATGCATTAATTTTAATGGGGTTGGAATGAGGAGTGAAGGTGAAGAGACTCTTTATTTTTTGTTTAAATTTTAATTGCATTGCATTAATTTTAATTAGGTGGTGTTAGAGACAACACGTATCACAATGTCAAAATTTAATTGCATTAATTTTGAATAAAATTAGACTCAAGAAGGTGAACCGTTTCATACACGAAATAAATCGCGATTACACATTGCAATTACATGTTTTTTACAATTTTGTTTGACGATCTGTACGATTTTGCTGTACAACGATCCTGTGTGGAATTTGAATCGCACAGAGTATGTAAAATCGCAAAATCTTAAAATTTTACGACTAAACTCTTGATTTTAACTACCATGATTGTGGGCCATGTATTGGACCAAGTTGTATAAAACAATTGGACCTTGTATTTGGTAAAAGTATATTAGGGTTTTGGACCTTGTATTTGGACCTTTGGTAGATTAGGGTTGGGTTTGGGTTAGAAAGTTTATCTATGGTTTCCATTGGACTCCCTAAGACGAAGAGAAACCCTAGACCGTCCAACACATAAGCAAGGAATGAGAGACACATGGAGAAGCATGCCTTGCTTAGGTGTGGAAAGTGTGAGTGGACAAGTATCAAGATACATATGAGAACGAGGAAGAACTTGTTAAAGAAAGAGAAGAGAAGATATGCAGATTAAATAAAAGAAGCATGACAAATGAAGATGTAGATGAAAAAATAAAGAGAGAAATAGTCTTAGAGATTTGGAGGAATAAATTAGAAGAATAAATGTTTGTAATTAGTAGAAATTAGAAAGAACTCGAGAAAAGTACAAACTTAAGAGTAGGAACTTGAAAGGATTGGTCTTAAATTAGAAGTGTCTTTTGGAAGACCTAAGTTGGCACATGCACCTCACATTGACTACTTAAGTCATCTTTGACTGTTTAAGTTTCAACACATTCATAGTATCTAGACTCGTAGAAGTACAAGTATCGTAATCATTACATTCTTTTCATTTTAGTAACTACCTAGTACATGCATTGTAATCATTACATTTATGCATTGTCGTAACTTACTAGTGCATTTTCACATGTACATGCATCCTAGTCAGCTTAGAGTAATCGTTACATTCATATATTTTAGTAACACGCACTGTCATCTTGAAATTCAGCCAACACTTCTGCCTCATGTTTGGTCACCTCATATTTCACCAATCTAGATAAATGATCACCAACATTATTTTCACAGTCCTTTTTGTCTTTTACTCCAAATCAAATTCCTAACAGAAGCACTCACCTTATCAGTCTTGGTTTAGAATCATATTTATTGAACAAATATTTACTTGAAGTATGATCCGTAAAAACAATGACTTTAGAACCTATCACATATTATCTAAATTTCTCCAATGCATACGCTATAGCAAGTAACTCTTTTTCAATAGTAGTATAGCTGACTTCATTTTTCAATTAAAACTTTAACTGTATAATGTATTACATGAAAAAAATCTTTTATTTGGTTAAAATTGCTCCTACTGCATAATCACTAGCATCATATATGTAAAATATGTTTTGGCCAAGTTCAAGAGGGGGGGTGAATTGAACACTTAAAAATTTTTGCAAACTGTTTGGAGAATGAATAATTTTTTTAGAAAACTATTTAAGAAGATATGTTAAGCAAACAACAAAGGTTTAACAAACAGTTTCAGTACAATATCAGTTAAACAGATTCAATAAACTGAAACCAGAAATCAGTTCTTGAAAGCACTGTGTACAGTAAAACCAAGTCTTGAGAAATTAATTCAAGAAATCAAAGAATTATATCTAATTCAAGTTTGTGAGGAATTACTGATTAAAGAACTTTTTATCCACCAATACAATCTATGTTTAATGTATGAAAACTATCTTTAATCAATAACTATTTTCGCAACCGGAAATCGGATGTTGACAATTGTGAAAGATTAATTTTTCTGGAAAAGCAAACTGATAAACAGTAAACCCAGTAAGTTGCGAAACTGCAGATTTCCAAAAAATTGGTATACTAGTTATTGATCAAGTTCTGAACTGTTAAGAGTAGACTGTGTTTAAACAGATTATATGTTTTCAGAAGTTACTAAAAATGTTTTCAAAAAGTTGGTGAAATTATTCAATTAGCAAGATTTAGTTGATTCTGAAAAATCAAGAAACACAACAAGGTTTTACAAGAACAGTCAAGAGAGAGCAAGAGAGATTCAAGACACAACAGATTTATCCTGGTTCACCCTTCCACAAGGGCTACGTCCAGTCCCTTACTCCACAGTAAGGATTTTCATTATAAAAAGATCAAACTAGATCAGTTTACAGAAAAACAACAACTTGCTCCCCACAAGTAAACACTACTCCCCGCAGCAAACAATCCGCTGAACCTACAGCAGAACCCATAACTATACAGACTCCTCTGTATATTCTAGAAAAGCCCTTGCTGATCCCCGCAGCAAGTTACAACCTGTACATAACCCACTGTACAAACAAAATTACCAACCTAGGTAACTCACAACAGAATAACCTTCAATACAGCAAAAGAATTATCACAAACTCAGTAAAGCAAGCACTTCTATACAACAAATTACAACAGTGATAAAGAAAAGGTATAGAAGGCTTAATCTGATGATCAGATCAGTGATGAAACTGTCTCAGTCAACTCAAAGCTCCAGTAGTAGTTCGAGAAAACAGTTCTTGATGAAAACGATTGATTGATCTTGATCACTAGACACGAAGGCGCTTTTTCTCTCTCGGAAAACACAATGTTCTTGCTCAGAAAAGTTTAGAATGATTTCCAATTATGTTTTCAAAAACCGCGCCAAATATTTATAGACAACTGTCTTAAAATTTCAATCGATTATTTTGACAAACAGTTGATTGTTTTTCTCGAGTTAGTTAAAACAGTTAATCAAAATGTAATTTTTGATTTTAATGATTTCTTAAATCTTTTGTTAATTCAGAAACTACTTATGGAGCTTATCCTTGATTAAGATTGCATGCATCACCGATTTGAACTCAAACTTACCCCACAACACACAATCCTAGGTTTTAGACCAAGCTCTTCAATCTTCATGAAATCTTCATGCATTCCACATATGATCACATGGTCTTGAACTTCTTCACTTGGTTGGCTTCATCAAATCATCACAACGACCCACTGGTGCTAACAATATATAAATTCAAAATTATATTACGAGTCAGGGGCAAATATCACATGTGCATATATAAGTTTTTCTTTTAAAATGTCAAAAGTAGATAAACAATGATCATCAAAATTAAAAGGAGTATCCTTATTCAATAGGTTGCTTAATCGCTTTGTGATCTTGAAAAAGTCCTTGATGAATCTTATATAAAAGCTAGCATTCCCTAGAAAACTTCTGACCCTTCCACGTTTGTTGGGGGATGCAATTTTTCAATCACATCCACTTTAACTTTATCAACTTCAATCCCTTTGTGAAAGATTTTGTGACCTAACACAATGCCTTCAGTCATGAAATACATTTCTCTTAATTTAGCACCAAATTAATTTCAACACACCGCTTCAGTACGATGTCCAAATTCTCTGAACAAGATTGGAAAGAAGAATCAAAAACTAAAAAATCATCCATAAAAACTTCAATGCATGTTTCCGTCAAATTCACAAGTATAACAAACATGCATTGCTGGAAACTGGCTTGAGCGTTACATAATCTAAATGGCATTTTTCTATAAGCAAAAACACCAAAAGGACAAGTAAAAACAGTTTTCTCTTGATCTTCTGGATCAACCACAATTTTATTATACCCTGAATAACTATCCAAAAATAATAATAAACTTTGCCTAACAATCTCTCCAACACTTGATTAATAAAAGTTAATGGAAAATGATCCTCTACCCAGTCAATACACATCCTCCACCTAGTCACTTTTCTAATAGGTATCAACTCATTTTTCTCATTATGAATCACTGTCATCCCACCCTTCTTTGGAACCATTTGTACAGGGCTAACCCATGCACTATCTAAAATAGGGAAAATCATTCCTGCTTTAAGAAGTTTTTTCACCTCTTTCTTCACTACCTCTTTCATTGTGGGATTCAACTGCCTTTGAGGTTGAGCTATGGGTTTATAATACTTTTCCATGTAGATTTTATGTATACAATACGAAGGACTAATACTCTTGAGATCACATAATGCCCAACCTATAGCTTCTTGATTCTTTTTCAACACCTCAACCAATCTTCTCTATTCATCTTTAGAAACTGATCTACTGATGTTAATTAGTTTACTTTTGCTTTCTCCTTAAAACACATACTTTAAATGAGATGGAAACACTTTCAACTCTGTTTTGGGGTTATTAATTAGACTTACCATTTAGCTCATCTAATGGTATATTCTGATTTGGAACTTCCTTACTTGAACCCAAATATCTTGAGCAAGCTTCAATCTCATTCTCTTCCTCTTCATCCCAAATTTCAGTGGTATCTATGAGTGCTTTCTCCAAATGGCTAGTTGAGTATAATTATTCAATAGAAGATAGCACCACTTCATCAACTAAATCCATTCTCATGCAAGATTTTTTTTTTCTTTTGCATGTTACATTGCTTTGAAAAGATTGAAATTTACTTCCTCATGTTGAACTCTTACTTTTAGCTTCCCATTATCAACATCAATAATGACCTTAATTGTCTTCATGAAAGGCCTTTGAAGTATCAGAGGTATTTCCTAGTCTTCTTCGATATCCATGACAATAAAATCAACAAGAAAGATGAATTTGTCTACCTTCACCAAAACATCTTCCACAAAGGAGATATTTAATTGATTTATCAACCAGCTGCAATGTCATCTTAGTATGTTGAGCCTCCAAATTTCCAATTTTGTTCATCATTAATAAAGGCATCAAATTAATGTTGGCTCCCAAATCTAATAAAACTTACCCCATAAGTAATGTACCTATAGTAACAGGAATTGTGAAACTACTAGGATCTTTATATTTTGATAGCAAAGACTTCAGAATAATTGTACTACATCCAGCCTCTAACTTTATGGTTTCTTCCTCTAAAAATATCCTCTTCTTTGTCAATATATATTTCATCAATTTAGCATATGTTGTTATTTTCTCTAAGGCTTCTAGAAAAGGGTTATTGATCTGCAACTAATTGAAATATCCTAAAACCTAGCAAATTGATGCTCCTTATCTATTCTTGAAGGAACCTGTGAATAAGAAAGATTCTTCATTGGTAAAACATTCATGTCATCTTTCTTTTTTCTTTTTCTATTTCTTCTAAATCACTCTCATCAATATCTTTTTCTTTTTCTTTTTCCCACTCTTTTTTCTTAATCTCATTTTTTTCTCTCATACTCACGTCCAACTCTTTTCCGCTTCTAGTAACAACCGCTTGATAAGGTTCCTTTCCTTTAACTTCCATGTTAGTAGGTCCTGCTTTTTCATTTGCCCATTGTTTGCTAATGCACTAATTTCTTCCTACAACCTATTTATAGACACTTAGTATTTTTCTGATTCTAAATAAAAAGTTGTATAAATTGTCACCAATTATCTTCCAAATTGCTAACTCTCTCATACAATAACGAATACTGTTGTTGTCCTTGATTCCACATATACTTCCAAATTTACTTCTACATGTTGAAAATAATTTGAAACATAAGCAATTTGGATAGCTTGTAACTATTGAGGTAACTTAGCCCATCTACTAATTAAGAATTTCTAATTGTTGGGTTAAAAACTTGTTTCGAGCTAATATCATCTCTTCAAATTTCAATTCCAACATGTCTCTTTGTTGTGCTTGTGTTATACCATGTTGGCTACACAATTCTATTGAAACCGTAGATTTAATGATGGTTATAACTTCATGTGCAGTTTTGAATAAAACTGATCCACCAAAAGATGCATCTAAGATCATCTTAGTCTGAGGCTAAAGTCCATTGCAAAATATACACACTTTCATCTCCACTTCAAAACCATGATTGAGACACTTCTTCAACAGAACCTTAAACATCTCCCAATATTCACATAATGATTCATCAATACCTTGCACAAATGTTGCTATAGAGGCTTTTGCTGCAATGTTCTTGGAGGGTGGAAAGAAATGAGCTAGGAACTTTGTCTCCATATTCTTCCAACTAGTTAAACTTTGATTGGGTTGTGATTGCAATCAAACCTTAGCCTTTCCAATCAGTGAGGATGGAAACAATCTTAGAAAAGATGAGAGTTGATCAATTATAGAATAGCAAGCTTCATTTCAACAATCTTGTCACCATGATTGGTCTCACAATGCTTGTGAAGTCTTTAGGATTTGCGTATGCAACTGAGTTCCCTATAATCACTCTCATGTATAACAAACTTCATCTTCTTTCCTATCAATAATCAATGTCAATCCATAAAAATACTTAAACTTGATTTCTCAATAGATGAGCCTGAGGATTATCTATTAACTGACAATTTCTTGATCAATTATATAGATGGATCTTTCATTCATACAAGGATCTTAATGAAAAATTACACTCTATTCCTAGGAGCTTTCATCCATAAACTAATTAAGTTCTAGACTCAAAAGATATTTTCCAATACTATTAAGAATCATTGATTAAGTTATGGATTGAAATAATAAGAATAAACACAGAATTAATATAGTGATGTATTGAAAGAAAATAATTTATGATAAGACATAATATAAGTCTAAATATGATTACATGAGAGTTTAGAAAGGTTTAACTTAACCCCAACAACGAGTGATTTAGCTCCTTATAGGCATGAGGAACCCAAACATTACAACAAGAATGATGGTATAAGAATATTACTCCAAATAAACCTCAAGGATGCCTCTAAAAGTGAATTTTGTTATATGCTTTATCAAAAGATGTCTAACCCTAACCCCAAAAGCTTATTAAATGAAATTTTAAAATCGATGCTCACGCCCAACTCAGACTACTGCATTGGGCGCCATTGGATTATGTTGCTCTTAGGCCCAAACTGTGCCCAGCCCATGTGATGTGCCCCGAGTGCATTTCTCTAGACTTGCTCTTGATTCATCTTGCATTTGGCTCAAAAGTCTTGCACCGGGCATGACTTCTTTGATTTAATCTTTCTTTTCTAGCACTCTTTCAAGTCTTCCATCCCTCATCTTGTAATCCAATGCTTATCTGTCCAAAATTAACCCAGAATACACAAAATTAGTAATTAAATCCTTTTTTCTACCTGTTATTATTAATTTTTAACAAAATTCAAATAAAATTCAGAATTAAAAAAAAAATAAGTTTGGAAATAGTTGATTTTAGTCATAAAATAGGTCAATAGTATCATGTAATTTAACTCTATCATTCATCTCATCTTCTACTTTAATCCATTTTATGTTTTCTTTCATTGTTGTTTCTTGTTTCAACACTTGTTCATTCATTGTTTTTGTCATTGACCAAATTCTTCCTACTTTCATGGCTTCATATATTAAACGTGTTTTTGTTCTTTCGTGGAGAATGCCAACAACAACTCCTCTTGGATTGGTCTAGATCCTACAAATCTTTCAAGGTTCAAATCAAGTAGTATCAAGAGCTAGAAGGATAAACCTTTTCAATGGAGATGTGCATCATCATCAAGAGAGGTGTTCTTGAAAAGTGGGTTTGAAATCCATTCTTGGTACAAGGTGGTTCTTCCATTTTATTTGTGTTCTTGTCATTGTCGAATCATCTTTGAGTTCTAACATCATGTTTCTTGTTTTTGTTCATTAGTTAATCCATTAATCAAGTCATTATATCCATTTCTTGTTGATAATTCTAAATTTTTTTTCTAGGCATGGGTATGATGTTGTTGCTTGATTGATTTTGTGTTCTTATGTTCTTTTTATTTTTTGAAGTTTTCTAGATTTATAAAAGTGTTTAATATTGTTTTGAGAGTTTTCTCAAGAGGAAACATGTTTTAGAATATTGAAAACCAAATAAACATAAGGATTCAAATGTGTGATTTTCTCATTTGTGGTTGTCGTGTGAAACTATTTTTTTCAAAAACTATTTTAAATGGAGTTTCTACAATGAATGACTGGACCATATTGGTCTTCAAAAATCAAATAAAAGTGCAAAAGATTCATAAAAAAATATACAAAATTTAGCACACCAAGTGTTTGAGAAATGATTATCCATGTGTAGTTGACTCTAATTTTCTTGAATCAATTTTCATATAGACTTCTATGGAGGAAAGCGTGAAAGGAGAAGAAGAAAATTAACAAATAATGCAATATTATATAAACATTTTAGACATAATGTAATAATTTCTAAATTTGTTGGTGATTCGGATTATAATGTGTATGAAGAGTGGGAGAGGAAAGTTGAATAAATTTTGTTTTCTTATGATTAGTATGAAACAAAAATTGTTAGACTCATTGTTTTAGAATTTGAGGGCTATTATTTATATTGGTGGAATCAAATCTAAAAGGATGTTGATAAGGGAAAGAAACAACCCATTAGGACATGGCTTAAGTTGAAAGCAACCATTACAAAGAGATTCATGCCAACACATTATAAGAAGGAATTTCTCCTTCAACTTCAAAGATTAAGGCAAGGATCTAAAGGAGTGGAGGAGTACTTTAAGGAGATGGATGTGTTCCTTCTCAATATTGGCTTGAAGGAAGATCAATTAGCATAAATCACAAGATTCCTCAATGGCCTAAATCAAGACATCCAAGAAGTGGTGGAATTACATGATTATGAGACTTTGGAAGCTATTCTTCATCAAGCATTTAAGGTAGAAATATGTATTCAAAGAAGGAAGGACCTCCAAAGATACTCATCATGGAACTCACACAAAGAGAAGAAGGAAGAGGAAAAGACTCACCAAGGTAAGTATTCTAAACTCCCTCATTCCTCTTTTAAGGATTCCAAATACTTTTCACCTAAAGATCACAAAACTTCTTCTTCTCATGCTAAGAATCATGCTCTTTCACTTTCTTCACTAAAACCTAAAGTTAAGGAAAAGACAAGTCGCCTCAAATGTTTCAAATGCTTGGGTTATGGACACAAAGCTTCTTATTGTCCAAACGAAAGGGTAACGATATTGAAGAATGGAGAAGTTGAATATGTTCATTCTTCAAATTCTACCCCTTCTCCTTCTACTCCTTATCCAACCTCTAGTCCATTATCTTCAAAAAAAGTAGTGAGTATATTCTTTCCCCAAGGAAAGGAGACTTGTTGGTGGTGAGACAAATGTTTGGATATGTCAATAAGGATGTGGATGAAACTCAAAGAGAAAATAATTTTCACATAAGATGCCTCATCAACAATAAATTTTGTGTGCTCATTATAGAGAGAGGAAGTTGTACCAATATAGCAAGTAAGATATTGATTGAAAAGCTTAGGCTTTGTTTGGTTGGGGGAGTAGATTTGAGAGGATGGATTTGAAGAGATTTGAGTGGATTGTGTGTGGATGGTGGGGTTGTTTGGATTAATGGATAGATGGTAAGATTTGAAGGGATTTGAGGAGATTGATTATGAAAGTTTGAGAATGATTTTATAGATGTTATAGATTTGTTTTTATTTTGTTAATTGATATATTTCTGAAATTAGTAATTGATCCTTGTGGAATAAGATGGTAATGAATTATATTAAATTGATTTTAATATAAAAAATATAGAAATTGAATCAAATTAACTAGATATTTTTCAGTAGGTTGATAATCAATTTAATAATTTTATATTTTAAAGAAAATAAAATTGTTTTTAAGATGAATAAAAAATATTTTCTCTCCTCAGTTTCATCTTAAATATTGAATCAAATAAGGAGACAAAATATGTGTTTTTTTTTTATTTTCTTCAATTAAACATTAAGTAAACATGTTTTCATCGATAAAAAAAAAGAATAAATAGAAAACAACATAACATGTATAATATACTTTTATTATTTTTTATAAAGTAGACAACTTTTATTTATTTAATAATTTTACGTCAATATTATAATTATGAATAGATAGATTGTATTGAGTATGGATAGATTGAAGTGAGATTAATTATATTATAGTTGTCTTGGAAAAAAGGAAAGTATTATGAATGAAAAAAATATATATAATTATTGGAATGAATTATTTAAAGAATTATGGTTCAATTAAAAAGGTATAAATCTGTTTAATTTTCATATATAATATATATTATTACAATAAATGTACATTAATGTTAATAATTGTTTCTTGTTTATAATTTATAATCTCTTTAAATTTTTCTAAACCCTAAACCCACTTAAAGGGGTATTTTTGTAATTTCCAAAGTCATGACACACTTACAAGGATATTTCGTAATTTCCACCTCATTTATTAAGTCTCTTTTGTAATTTCAAGTTTCATCATTTCAAATCTCTTCACATGATCGAAGATGCCATCCTGCAAATCCCTCCTCTAAAATTAGGTCAGCCAAACAACCTTCATCCCCCCAAATTTGTCCTCTTGAACAGTAAATCCTCTCAAATCACTTCAACCAAATAGGCACTAAACTTCTAACCATTCCCCATCCAAGACTTACAAGTTACAATGGTTGAGTGAAGATGGAGAAATTAAGTGACTAACCAAGTTCTTCTTATTTTGTCCATTGGAAAGTATAAAGATGAAGTGTTATGTGATGTGGTTCCTATAGAGGCAAGCCATGTTGTTGGGAAGGCCATGGCAATATGATCGACATGTCCATCATGATGGACTCATCAATAAATTCACATTTCAAAGGGAAGAAAGAACATACTCTCTTAAACTTCTCACAACACAAGAGGTAACAAGAGATCAAATGACCATGAGAGAAAAAAAAAGGAGAAAGAAAAGTCAAACAACATTTTCAAAGGTAAGGAAAATAAAGAGTTACTTGTGGCATCATGTAAAATTGTCAAAAAGGTAAAACGTGTACATAAACCCTTGTATCTTTTTTTGCCTAATAATTGTGTTCAACGAATTTTTATAAAGGAGTACAAGTGGATCAAGTGAAGATTAAAAGAAAATCTATAGACTTTTCAATTCCTAAACATTTAGATTTGTCTTCTTTTGCTATTCCTTTTTCCTTGGATCTTACAAAGTGCAAAGGCATATTGGAGATAGAAATTCCAAAAGAGAGAATCAAAGTACCTCATGGATTTCTTGATCTTTCCATGACCTAACTTTTACAAGGATTAAAGGAATTTTAACTGTCATTAATTATTGAAGAGAAGAAATCTTTGTCGCTTGAACATTCTTTATATTCTTTAGGAAAAAGTGACATAGGACATCATTCTATAATTATCATGGATTCACATAATCATATACATCATCATTATCATCATATTCATAATTATCATCATCATATTCATCATCATCACATTTTAAAAACAAATAAAAAAATAATAAGACCTTTTGTAGGAAATAAATTTTGGGAAATGAGCATACATTGTACATGCAAACATGAAATTCCAAGTACTTTTATTCTTTTTTTTATCCTGAAGATAATAATAAATAATTTCCTTAGTAGTAGTAAATAATAAGTCATAGGTTCAATGTTTCTGATTTTTCTCTTTTTAGAGTTCAGCGAACTCCCTCCAAGACGGGGAGGAAGATACATATGAAAATGAGGAAGAACTTGTTGAAGAAAGAGAAGAAAACACATAAAAATTAAATAAAAGAAACATGACAAATGAAGATGGAGAAATAAAGAGAGAAAGAGTCTTAGAGCTTGGAGGAATAAATTACAAGAATAAACTCTTGTAATTAGTAGAAATTAGAAAGAACTTGAGAAAATTACAAACTTAAGATTAGGAACTTGAAAGAATTGGTCTTATATTATATGTGTCTTTTTGAAGACTTAAGTTGGCACATGCACCTCACATTGACTACTTAAGTCATCTTTGACTCTTAAGTTTCAACACACATTCGTAGTATTTAGACTCTTAGAAGTATATGCATTGTAATCATTACATTCTTTGTACTTTAGTAACTACGTAGTACATACATTGTAATAATTAAATTCATACATTGTAGTAACTTCCTAGTACATTCTTCCATGGACATGCATTCTAGTCATCTTAAAGTAATCATTACATTCATGTATTTTATACCTAGTCCATTTTTTCATGTACATGCATCTTAGTCATCTTAGAGTAATCATTACATTCATGTATCTTAGAAACTAGTAATTGCATATCCCTAATTTCAAGAGATTATTTTAGCATAAACATAGTTAAGTTTAGTTAACATTGATTAGTATAGTTAACTCTTTCTGTTTTTTGAGACTCCTTGCTTAGGAAAATTCCATGGCTATAAGTAGGAGTACTCTCAATTGTAAAATTCACAAGTTGAGTGAAAAAATATTCTTTTATATAATTGTGTGAGAGTTTTGAGTTTTTGTTTGTACTTTTTCTATGATTCGTATCTTGAGAAGCATTCTCAAGTGACAGATCCTCATTCACTCATCTTTGAAGGCTTTCAACCTTGAAGGTGACATGTTTATCTCATCTCTTACCTTAATAATCCATTTTATGTTTTCTTTCATTGTTATTTCTTATCTCACTACCAAAAAAAAGAAAATTGGATTTACATACGACAAAATCTGTAGGTAATGACAAAAATTTATGGGTAATTAGACATTACCCACAGATTACCGACGGGTAAAAATCCATAGGTAATCAGGTCGTCGATAAATTTTCCACCAATTTTTATCTGTGGATAATTCCATTACATGTTTTTAACGAAATTTTATGCATATATATAATTTTACATTACCCACTAATTATAATTATTAAGATTATTTTGTATCCTTCTACTTGTCTCATTATTTATTATTATCATGTACTTTTAATGTTATTACGAATATTATTAATATTATTGCCAATCTACAATTAAACTCAGAACCTTTAAATGAAGAAAGAAACTTATATTATTAATATTAAAAATATTTTGAGTATAAATATAAATCTAATAATAATAATAATAATAATAATAATAATAAATTAATATTATTAAAACTAAAATTAAAAATATTTGTAATATAAATATTAATAATACAAATTAAATAATTAATAATATTAAAAACAACTGTAATATGAAAATATATAATATTAATAATAATATTATTAATGATATCAATACTAATAACAATAATAAAGTTATTATTATTTTTAATAATAATAATATTACTAATATTACTTTCATTTTTATTAACAATTTTTACTATGATATTAATAGTAATATTAATAATAGTGTTTCTAATATTGGTAAGAAACAATATTAATAATATTTATAACAATAATATTAATAATAATATTAACATTAATAGTAATAATAATACTAATAATATTATTATTAACTATAATAATAATAATAATAATAATAATAATAATAATAATAATAACTCTTAACAATAATATCACAAATATTTTTAATATAACCGAAACTAATATTAAAAATATTTTTCATATAAATATAAATAATATTAATAAGGATAGAAGAATATTAAAAATATTATTCATAGAAATATAAATGATATTAATAGAAGTAATAATAATATTTAATATATTAATATATAACAAGAATAATAATATTAATATAAGCAATGTTATTAATATTAATAACAATAAAGGAACTAATACCATTAATATCAACTTAGTGGTCGATTCCATCGATGGATTTTGTTAAAGACTATTTTTATAAATATTTGATATAAGAAGTCTGATATATACAAAAACATAAAATTGAATCAAGAATGATAGAATTTTCTCAAAATAACTATCCAATTGTCAAGTGTTTCAGGTTTATATATACACTCAACACTCATGCAAGCAAACACTACCATATGTTTAATAAGACTCTAACATTACAATAATTGAATAATATGAAATCAGAGATCAAAAGAACTTTAAATGGGATGTAATAAGGTCAAGGTAAAGGTAGATAAAATGAAAGAAAATGACTTAAAACTATAGAAAAACAAAGGAGTAATGGGGAATAAATCCAAAAAAAAAAAAATGTAAGTGTAATACATCTTCAGAATTAGATTTCAACTCCTCTTTTTATTCAGGACGTCATTCTTTTTCTATTGCTTTTTCTTGTAGTAGTTTTTTGCTATTTTATTCCATCCTTTCTTTATTTATTTTTTTAATTTTTTTCAGTAATTAGTTACTCAAATGAGGAGATAAGCCAATGAGGTATACCCCCACACTTATTCAAGAAACTATTCCCAAAATGATCCAAAACACCTCTATCTTCTAAGGTTGGGACAAACATGATTTTTCGATTCTAAGGCTTGGAATGAGGGTTGAAAACAAGAAAAGGCTACAAGATTAAAGAGGTTAAAGGGTGGATTATCATAAGGGTAGGCTAATATGGTTAAAGTGGCTTAATTTAACAATACATCAATCATATCAGTTTATGCATGTAAACATAGTTACAAATCAGAAAATCAAACTAAGTTCTAGTGTATAAGCAAAGATAAGTGAAAACACACTAGAAAGAGCCTTAGACAGTCCATTAATGATATATTATAAGGTCTATCATTAAGGCTCAAAATCTCACCAAAGATAGTCTTATCACAAAAGATTGAACCCAATAATTTTTAAAACGAGCTTATTCAACAATTTACATAGAATCCAAATAACACAAATTAAGAAACCAATTTTTCAATAATTATGATAATGCCAACCACTAGATGCTCCTAGAAATCTAATGAAGATATGAAGAAAATCTTTTAATATGCAATCTAAAAAATTCTATCAGAAATTAAAGCAAGAAAGTAAAATAAGAAAAGTAAAATAATTCTAAAATCTATAATTATCCTCTCCACACTTAAATCATACATTGTTCACGTTATAAAAACAATCAAATGAACATGTAAGATAAGTGGAAAAGAGGAACTCACTTGTTAAGCTTGAGGGAAAGTAAAAAGTGTACAAATCCTCTTGTCGTGACCAGGATCGCGATGGTGAGACGATGATTGGATAAAAGATATAGTTATTAATAAAAAAATTAAATTGATTATGGAAAACTACGAAAATACCAAAAATAAGAAAAATAGTCTACGAACCAAATTTAGGATTCGGGAGTCGGTTACGTGTGGGGAAGGTATTAGCACCCTACAACGCCCATCCTAGGACGGTACCTTTAATCAAATAAGAAAAATAAGTGTGGTTTTCCAAAATTTTATTTTTCCCAAAAATAATAACAATAAAGAGGTAATTCAAGACAAATAAAAAAATAAACAAAGAAACAACAGTGATACAATTAAAGGTAAATAAACATAAAAACAATATTCTTTTATTATTTTTTGGGCCTACAATACGTATTTTCATAAAGGAAAATCAGGGTAAACGTACTTCTAATTATAAAATTGTTTGTTGGGATGTTTGATTTTTTTTTTTGAAAATCTTATGTTTTTTTATTATTTTTAGAAATATTTTATATATTTTTTAAATTTTTTGAAAACTTTATATTTTTAAAAATTATATTTTTTTGAAATTTAAATATTTTTGTACATTTTTTAAAAGGAAAAAATTTGTATCAGATAATGTTTGAGGTGTGCAGTTATTTGAATATCTAAACAAAATCGTAAAACTTTTCGAATTAAATTTCTGACGTGAACAGTCATTTGGAAATTTAATCGAATTATTTAAAAATATAGTACAAGAAAACTATATTTGTATTTAATTATTTGTGTTTACTTTAAAAACAATATAATAAAAATAGAACAAGATTAGAAAAATGAGATAAAATCTAGTATGGAAAATAAAAGTAAAAATGAAATAAAATAATTAATTATTACATACTTTTTTAAATTTTAAATAAAATTTAGATACGGAAAGACAGTATGTTACTCACTATGAGATGGATGAAGAATTGTGCTTGAGGCAACAACTTTCCAGAATTAGTTATAACTTTGAATGAAGATATGCTCAAAGCAGCAATCTTTGAATTCTCTCTCTAGTGTGAGTAGAGTAGAGTGGGTAGTGAGAAAGAAGCAGTTCTCACTTTTGAGTGGTTATTGTGAGTGGTACAGGGTAATGGAAGAAGAGAGGAATAGTGGAGATGAATAAATCTCAATATTTGCTCACCCTAAAGATCTCCCTTTTTTTTCATCTTTCTCTGGCCTCTCAATTGTTCTTTGTCTGTATAATTTTTTTTGTATGATTAAAACGTGTCCTCTGTAGAGCTTGTGTAAGGGGTATACATATTTGTAAAATAAAATTTGTAGTGTCATTGTTAATCTACAACCTCCTCCTAATGATATAAATTATTTCCCTTTCGGACTTCTAATTTTCTTTTGTCATTGAATTTTAATTATTATTCTTTTATTTAGAAAAACTAGGCAGCTAATTTTATTAATCAGAATTATTTGCAATTAAGCACAATAATTGATTACCACTAAAAGGCCTTGAAACAGACTCCTCAAGATCATTAGCTTCCTTTATCAAATTTCATCTTATTCAAATTTTAAATTAATTCCATAATCAGATTCAATCAAACGAATTTCTATCAATTTTAATTAAATCAAATAATCTGCAGATGAATTCTAAAAATAGAGTAGGAAATATGCGACCCAAACCCAAACGTTTGGTAAGAGATGAGTAGTCATAAGAAGAGAGTTTTTGGGATTGGCCCAAAACAAGTTGTAATTAGAAAAACTAGGAGTGCTTGACAAAAATTGACCTGAATAGAAGAAAGCTTAAACAAATGTTGAAGCCTTTTTTCAAAAAACTTTAAGAAACTCGACCTTCAATTTTTCTTTTTTATTTTTTCTGTAGGCTATTAAAAAAGGACTAAATTTTCTTATAATTAAATAAACTAAGTTCTCTTTTCTCTTTTTATCCTTTTTTTTTCAAATATTTATCAGAAAAATGAAAAAATATTTTTATTATTTTTTTAAAATCATATTTTTTAACCTTTCATTCTCTTTTGAAAAATAAAAGAAAAACAATAACATTTGTACTTAAACTAATTTTTTATTATTTTATTATTTTTTTTAAAGAAGCAAATAAAATATTTTTACTACAGTGATAAAAGGGTAAGAATCTAATCATATATATTTTTTTTTGTATTTTCCTCTAATAAAAATGAAAACAAAAAGAAAATAAAAGATTATAAAATTCAAAATTAAATTTTAAGCATTGGTTAAAAATGCATTTTTATTATTTTCTCTTTTTTTATTATTATTTTTGAATTTTATTTGTCTAAACAAAATTGGGTATTGATCCCTCTCAACCATCTCTACAATAAAAATCATGGTTGATAACACCCGATTTTGTCCGGGTAATCTTTTAAATTAAAGCATAATGATAAAAATTAATAAAGAAAAAATGAATAATAACATAAAATATAATTAAATAAAATAAAAATAAAAGAAAAAATTACAAAAAATTGAATTTTTCCATTAAAAAAGAAAAGGTGGACTTTTAAAAAAATAATAAAATATATAATTAATAATAAAAAACGAAAATAACAAGAAAATAACAAAATATCTAAATTAAAACAACAGAATCTGAAATTTAAAAAAAATTAAATAATAATAAAAACAAATATAACAATAAAAATAACTACTTCCAAACTTGATTTGCAAGTTTTAAAAAAATAATAAATAAATAAATAAAAAGGTTTTGTTTAAATAAATTTTATAAAAGTAAAAAAACTGGAGTAGTTTAGATTTTTTTTCATCCGTTAA
>Ga0099825_1004587_pt1 | contig 18052 bp, 9 predicted proteins | sample SiratroredBW_FD_76838 | JGI IMG/M metagenome (GOLD analysis project Ga0099825, IMG submission 76838) | Root nodule microbial communities of legume samples collected from California, USA - Siratro red BW | ecosystem: Host-associated > Plants > Roots > Nodule | place: USA: California | collected...
AATAAAAAAATATATATATATATATATATATATATATATATATATATATATATATATATATATATATATATATATATATATATATATATATATATATATATATATATGAATATATATAACACTATTTTAAAATTAAACTATAAATGTTAAATTGTTGGTTTTCCATATTCCTAAAAGTCTTCATAATTATACTATTTATGATTTTTATAATATTTATGTGAATATCGTGTGATTAATAATAATAATTTCTTAAAGTACTTTTAAAAATATATGAGTAATAATCGATTGTTTAAATTAGATATGAAAACAGATATAAGTATGTATATATTTATTTTCTCCCTATTTTCATAATCATTTTCGTCTAGTCCTTATATATTTGTCTTGTCCCTATCTTCATAATTATCCTCATAATTTTGCATTTTGCATTTGGAAAAATTTTCTTAAATCTTCAAGATACTTTCTTTCTTATCATAAACCTTTATCACACATTTTTTTTTTTTTTTTGCATTTTAAAAAACACAAACCCCAATCACCAATTTTCAGGACACACTTAATTATTCCTACTCCTTTTTTATATTTTTATTTTTTTATTAAGGTTTAAGGTTATAATGTATTTCATAATGTACGTTTTAGAATATAAAATAAAAAATGTATTCTATATTATATATCATGGAGTATAAAATTTGTATTCTCCATTGTAGTTTATTGAATACAAAATTTATATTTCAAAATATTATAATTACAACACAAAAATATTACTTTTATTATTTTGGAATGTACAGTCTAAAAGACTGAAGTGCAAGATCCGAAACTGAAAAAAAAATGAAAATCCACTTATAATTAATTTTTTCAGAAGAAAAAATTTAGAATTTCAAATATTATGGGGTGCAGGTTGAAAAGTAAGGGGGTGCACAATGCAATACCCCACAAGTCATTACTAATGTCCCCAACACATCTCTCCTCCCATGTAGCCGTTAAATTTTTGAATCCCGGTTGTAATAATGGACCCACTGAAAATGACCAAAAAGACCTCGCATTTCAAATCCCCAAACCGCGATTACCTTAACTTTCACACATTTTTGAATTCTAGATCAAATCTCAGCCGTTCACTCCAAAAACCCTTTTCCTTACTTCGATTTCAACTGGGATTTTCAAATCAATCGAATCCTCGCAGCAACAACAGCGAGAGAGAGTGAGAGTGTGAGAGAGAGAGTGTGTGCGTGTTTGCAAAATGGTTGACTTGGATCTATGTTGAACTTAAACCTTGCAGTTCAATTTCAAATCCCTAGCAACAACACGCTGAACTCAGATTGAAGCAACCTAACAAGAACCGAAGCAATTTCAGCTCTCCCCAAATTTTTCGCTTCGGAATCTTGTTCTGCAACTCTTCCTTCAGGTCCTGCAAATACTCCAACTCCTTTCAAGATTTTAAACTCGCTTTCTTTTCTTTAATTTTTATAGATGATTTTTGCGTCATGCTTGAATTTCATTTTCATTACACTATAGAATGCTGAGGGATTTCAAACTCCCACGCCGAAACACTGGAAAACATGAAGAACCCGAGAATGTGGATCCTTTGGATTCATCCAGCACGGTTCAGAGGCACGCGGAAGGTTCTAGACCTCCGTTGAACACAATTCAAGAACCCGATGCGCATTGCGTGGGCAAGATCGAGAGGACTCCTTCGAAGGCCAACAACAAAGGTCGCGGAGGAGCTGAGCTTCGCACGCCAGATAAGCACGGAGGAGGGAGCATGCTGTGGAAACAACGGTTCGGCTGGAATCACAAGAACGACGCCGTTTCCTCGTTCGGTGATGATAGGAGAGGATCTGTTGTTGGAAATGTGACTCCTCGCGTGCCTCGCACTGTGGGGAGAGCTTCTTCGAGTGTCACGGCTTGTTCCGAGAGCAACTCCACGCAGAGCACTCCGACTAAGAGTGTGACTAAGCCGCCCCCGAGCTCAAGTGTTCGGAGCAAGGCTGATGGAGGAGGCTTTAGTGCTCGTTTCGGGAACTATGCTGCATTGTACAAAGGGGTTCCCAGTTCGGCTTGTTTGACTCCCACGGTTATTAACACGGTCGAAGTGCCTCACTTCGATCTCAAGGAAGATTCTTCGTTTTGGATTAACCACAATGTACAGGTGAGTGATCCTGATATCTCACCAATACAGCTGATTTTATTTGGATGAGCAGGTTTGTTAAAATTCTGGTGCTTTTTGTGATTTGCGGTTTGAATTTTCGTTATGTATAGGTTATTATTCGTGTTCGTCCTCTCAATAGCATGGAGCGATGTACACAAGGATATAACAGATGCCTGAAACAAGAAAGCTCTCAGAGCATTAGTTGGGTTGGGCATCAGGAAAACCGGTTCACCTTTGACCATGTTGCATGTGAAACAATAGACCAGGTGTGGTTACATTGAAATGATTTTTTTGAGGCGCTAATTTCTTGTTGGGAAGGAGTTGTTAATTTCTGTCTCTGGTTTATGGCTGTGTAGGAAATGATTTTCAGATTGGCTGGTCTTCCGATGGTAGAGAACTGCCTCTCAGGATATAATAGTTGTATGTTTGCTTATGGACAGGTAATATCCTGAACGTAGCTACTGTTCGAGATTATGTGATAGAAACTGGTAGTGTATGAAATGAAATAGATGAGCTTAGGAAAAGAAACCAGGAAAAACAGAAAATAGCAATGTTGCAAAGAAGATAACCCGTCTTCTACCATTCTGTCCCCAAGGCAAATGCCTAACCAATTCCTCACCATTTTTCTGTTCCCCCTCCTTCTACACTATCCCCTACCCTATAATACAAACACGTCCTTCACTATCTTTCCCACTCCGATGGCCTCTTGCCATGTACATTCTGTTATGCATATTATCCATTCTGTTTTTTCATTTGCATGCTTAGCCCATTGTTCTCAGCCCCTCTTCCTTCTTTTTACCCCTCCTCTTATAAACATGGGATAAAGGCCCAACATTTGTTATTATCTTTTCTGTTAATTCCTTGTCCTAATAAAGCAAAGAAAGATTCTGGTATTTGTTCACATGCATAACAGATTCTATGTACATGATCCAATACATTGCTAATCGGATAATCTTGTGATTTGAAATTAAAAAACGAATTTGGTTGCTGGCTCCTTAGTTTTTCCATTGCCAAACAGTGGTAGTTAACTCCCAAGTTTTCATACATCGTAATCAGGAGCTTCAGTTTATCACTGCCATTGGTTTTTTGTTAATAAGAATATGTACAGTTCTATGAATTAGGGATCATAAAAAGCCTAGCACAACTGACATTTTAAAGGGTTTTTTTATGCAGCAATTTAGCTCTCTGTGCAGTATAGGGATAATTTATCACAAACTTATTAGTTGTAAATTCTATGTCATCTGTTGAGAGATCGTATTGCTCTGTTGTTGTACGACATAGTTAGAAATGGACAGTAAGTGACATTTCTTAACTGAAAGATGATGAACGAATCTTTTAATTTTGCAGACAGGAAGTGGGAAAACATACACAATGCTCGGTGAAATTGAGGATCTAGATGTGAAGCCTAGTCCCCATCGTGGAATGACACCACGAATATTTGAGTTTTTGTTTGCCAGGATCCAAGCTGTAATTAAATTCATCAATCTTGTCTAGCTAATTCAGTTTTTTTATATATAAAGGCCAATTTATGTAACAATATTGATCAATTAATCCATATTTCTGTTTTTTATGTTTTATATTTGTTCTCTCAATCGAATTTTCAGGAAGAGGAAAGTCGAAGAGATGAGAACTTAAAATACAATTGCAAGTGTTCTTTCTTGGAGATTTACAATGAACAAATTACAGATCTACTTGATCCCTCCTCTACTAATTTGCTGGTAGGTGTAGTTTTTCACTCATCAGATGACTGTCAAAGCATTTTTAATTATTTCTCAGTGATCCTTTTTGTCTTAATAGCTGCGTGAAGATGTCAAGAAGGGTGTTTATGTTGAAAATTTATCAGAGTTCGAGGTTCAAAGTGTGAGTGACATTATAAGGCTTCTAATTCAGGTACATCTATGGGACTATCTTGTTCATTTTAAGGAATCCCCAAACAACTCCCTATCTGTTATTTAAATCAAATACATATTTGCTCTGAAATGCACTTTCGTTCATTAAGTTGTAGTTTCTGACATGTAGGGTTCTGCAAATAGAAAAGTTGCAGCAACAAATATGAACAGAGAGAGCAGTAGATCCCATAGTGTTTTTACGTGTGTAATTGAGAGCACATGGGAAAAGGATTCTACAACTAATTATCGTTTTGCTAGGTTAAACCTGGTTGATCTAGCTGGCTCCGAAAGGTATGCCTTAACTTATGGAGTTGATTGGACCAAGTGTATCTTGGGAATTGGGTGATGTAAGTGCATGTATACTAACAGAGTTATCATTAACATATATAACAGACAGAAGACTTCTGGTGCTGAGGGGGAGCGTTTAAAAGAAGCGGCTAATATCAATAAATCATTATCTACCTTGGGGTATTTTGATCTTGCTACATAAATATTTCACACTGTCATATTTTTTCTTTCTCATTGAGTAACTAGTATTCTCTAAACACTCTTGCAGTCATGTTATTATGATATTAGTGGATGTGGCAAATGGGAAGCAGAGGCATATCCCTTATAGAGACTCCAGACTAACGTTTCTTCTTCAGGTTGATTTTTGTGCTGGTTTCCGTTGAATCATTAGTCTCAGGGTTCTTCTTTATTCATCACTGTTTGGCATAAAATGCAGGACTCTCTTGGTGGAAACTCGAAAACAATGATCATTGCCAATGTCAGCCCTTCTGTGTGGTCTGTTCATTTTATCTGCAACTATATTTCCTTTATCTAAATTTACTACTTGCCGTAGAAGCTTCATGGGGCTTTGCCCATTTCACTGTGTTGCAGCTGCGCCACTGAAACATTGAATACACTTAAATTTGCTCAGAGAGCAAAACTTATACAAAATAATGTGAGTGCAATTCTAACGTTCGTCTGAATTGAAGGAGTGAATGTCATCAACCTGTCACCCCTATTCATTCCGTATCCTTTTTTGTAGGCTGTGGTGAATGAAGATTCTACTGGGGACGTAATAGCTTTACAGCATCAAATTCGGCTTTTGAAGGTGGTATCAGTTATTTCTCATAGTATTATTAGCTTTGTCTGAGTTGATACTTTAACTTAAAAGAGTAAAATTTTGGAGCAGGAGGAGCTTTCTACCCTCAAACGGCATCAGAATGTCTCCAGGTCTTTGTCATTTTCTTTGGCTTCTGTCAGAGATATAAAACAATCGCTAGAACTAGAAGACTGTTGTCTAGAAAATGCTAATGACTTGGTTGACCAATGTGAAGAAAATATGTCTGATTATGAATCCAAGGGCATCATCAGAATGTCCCACACACAGGTATACCGGCTTTATATGTTAATGATAGCCAGTGGAATGACAATTTATGTTTAAAAATTGAACCAATATTTCTAATATTTTTTTGCCTTGTTTCTTCAAGATTTAATGAATTAAGGACTTTATAGTTAATCATCTATTTTCTAAGAGATAACTGTCCGAAGTAAAATGAAAAATTATGACTATGCTGTTAGATTTTGTGGGAGAGTGGGCCTTAGTGGAATGGTAAGGCTATGCGTCAGGATTTGTTCCGAGTTTTAGCTGTGAAACAACCTCTACATCAGGCCCTCCCTCTATCCCATGATGGTGGAAGGCTTGTGCACTAGCCTGCCTATGGCTAACATGCATCCAACGCTAATCTTCTAAAGTTATATAGTTGTTAGCTTAGCATCTCCATGAAGTGACCATATGGTTTTTTTACTCACATCTTCATATATTTATATGATCAAAATCGTTTGTGGCTCAGTTAAAATCATTGGAGACAACTCTTGTTGGTGCTTTGAGAAGGGAACAGATGGCAGAAATTTCTATTAAGCAACTTGAAGCTGAAATTGAACAATTAAACCATTTGGTAGTTCTCTTATGAGGTCTTTTTTCTATTGGAGTTAATATTTCAACTGGCTTCACTCTTTATCTATAAATCTGCTGTCACTCAGGTTCGTCAAAGAGAAGAGGACACTAGGAGTTGCAAAATGATGCTTAGGTTTCGTGAAGATAAAATTCGTAGATTGGAATCCAGACTAGCTGGTTCCATTCCTACAGACACATTTTTGCTGGAAGAGAATAAAACACTTTCTGAGGAAAATCAGATACTTCGGGGCAAACTTGATCGAAATCCTGAAGTTACTCGGTTTGCTGTAGAGAATATCAGGCTTCTAGACCAACTTAGAAGGTAGTATATCTTTTCTAACCAAGACTGTGACCATGAAATATTCTCTCTTTTTAGCAGTTCCTTACAACTACTTGCACAGATATCAAGAGTTCTATGAAGAAGGGGAGAGAGAGATTCTTTTGGCTGAAGTGTCTTCTTTGAGGGAACAAGTATACTTGCTTCTAGAATTTAATACATAAATAATTTCCATTCTAGATTCCTTGTTTTTAAGATTATAATATTTAAAAATCCTTTGCTCTGTAGTTGCTTCAATATCATGGAAGAAACTCCATACAGGGTAGTTCAAATCATGAAAGTCAACCTCAGGTTAGTCTACAATTACCTGAAGTAGTTCATGATTTTTATTTATAGAACATGTCATTCCTTTTTGCATGTTAGAGCAATGTTTGCTGAAAATTGTGTTTCTAAACCAGACCAACGTCATTATTTGTACTTGTATGGTATGAAATACTGTTATCATTACAATAGTATCACTAATCAACTCCTAAAATAGCGCCTTAATCGAAGCAGCAATTGACTGTTCGTGTTTATTGTAAAATGCAATATATTTCTAACAATTTATTTTTACCACTGGTGCAGGAAGCTCAGTGCTGCAAGAAAGAGAATAGTTCTTTTGATCAAGAGGTTTTATTCCTTCATAACATGACAATTTAAACTTATTTTTCGTAACAAAATAATGATGTGAGGACTACTTCTTTTAATGGCTTGCAGCTAAGAAACACCCTTGATGAGTTACAGGAATGCAGGCATAATTTAAATTATTGCTTAGAAGAGAATGCAAAACTCAGTAGGTATAATTTCTGTACTATTGTTGAAGTTCATTTGGTTGTATGCAAGCGCAGATTGGAGCTCCAAATTTTGGCACTATAAAAATGCTAATGCTTTTCCAATTCATATTTATACAGGGAAATAGACTCTCTTCACTCAATGTTAAGCAACACAACTGCTACACAGGTAGTCTTGTTATTCTGATTTAACATATATTCATTTTGTCTTTACCATATATTGTACAAATCAATAGGAAAATGTGAGTCTGTTTCTGTATGGTCTTTACTTCAACAAAAATTATTGTCATTTACTACCCCTTTCTATGTATGAAATTTGTGTCATGTAAAATAAAGTCTATATTTTATCATTATTGTTTACAGGCTTCTACAAAAGGACCCCTTTCTATGTATGAAATCTGTGTCAAGTGGAATAAAATCTATTTTTTTATCATTATTGTTTACAGGCTTCGACAAAAGGACCGGTTTGTGATGCTCAGGCAGTTCCACAGATGGGGGTGAAGCATGAAACTCAAATGTTAAAACAAATAGATGATGTTTTAAATTTGCAGCTGGAATTAGATATAATGAAGGTCATTCTGAAGGAAGAGAGGACCTTTCGTGAGCTGACAAAAGACAGTCTTAAGCAGACAAACAGACAATTAGAAGATGCAAATGAAGAGCTGAAAGAGGCAAAATCTGTTATTGAAGCTCTAGAATCACAGCAAATATTATCTATCAAAGAGATAGAAGAGATAAGGAACAAGAACAACCATTATCTAGAGCTTATGGGGAAACAAGAGCATGAAATCATGACCCTGAAGAATCAACTTGTGTCTAAAGAGTTTAGAGACATTTTTCCTTCAGATCATCCGGAGTTTGAAAACAAGTCTCCGTTACAGATACGACTTAGAAGGATGCATGATTCTCTTGAAAAAGCCAAGCAACTGAACATGTCATACCAAAATGATCGTGCATTCCAGATATCCAATGAAGAAGAGAGGGATGAAATCCGTCGACAAGCTGAGGCTGAAACTGCTGAGGTGATTGTCTGTATGCAAGAAGAACTTGCCCTGCTCCAGCATCAAGTAAATGACAGTCATTTGAAGGAAAAAGAAATGAAAGAGAGTGTACTGAATCTGGAAACTGAATTGAAGGAGGTGTACAACAAATTGCATACAACTATTGATGATAATCAAATTTTAAAGGAAGAGATTGGCCAGAAAGATGTAGAACTCATGTCACTGGCTGAAGAATGGGAACTATTAACATCCGAGATTGAAGAAATTCTTTTTGATGGATGTGAGGCACTTGTTGATGCCTCTGACCAACTTGGTGACATAAGCAGTTCATTTCCGCAGAAACGGATCTGGATTTCTGAACAAGTTGGCATGGCGGTTAGAAAAATCTCTGAAAAGGAATTATTAATTGATGAACTTAGAAGATGTTTGGAAGATGCAAGCAATAAAAGAAGTGATATGGAGTCTATGTTGAAGTCCTTGAGAAGTGCAACGTTAGTGATTACAGAATCCCATCAGAAGGAGTGTGCTGAAAAAGAAAAAGAAATTCTCCTATTGACCTCACAACTGAGTGAAAAAGCATCTGTTGTGGCAAAGCTGAAGGAGCAGTTGATAATGGCTCAAGATCATAGCAGAAAAACATCAAACTGTGCAACAGCAGCTTTTGTGGTTGTGAATAGATTGTCAGAAGTGAATCTTGGTTACCTTGATGATCTAAAGCATAAGGGTATTCAACTTAGTGAACTAGCGGAGGCTAATCAAATGAAGGACGCCCTTCTCATTGACCAATCCACTTCACTTGTTCAAGCAGAAAGACAGGTAACAGAGTTACAGGAAAGGTGTAATGAATTATTGCAGAAGCTGTCGGAGGAGCAAGAGCACTATTGTGCTTTGGCTCAAGAACATATCAGTAAAGCGTCACACTGTGCAACAGCAGCTTTTGTGGTTGTTAATAGATTGTCAGAAGTGAATCTTGGTTACCTCAATGATCTAAAGCATAAGGGTATTCAACTTAGTGAATTAGCGGAGACTAATCAGAGGATGGATGCCCTTGTAACTGAACAATCCACTTCCCTTGTTGAAGCAGAAAGGCAGATAAGAGAGTTACAGGAAAGATGTAATGAATTATGGCAGAAGCTGTCTGAGGAGCAAGATCATTCTTGTGCTTTGGTACAAAAGCTTGAAGATATTGAAAGGAATGACATTTCAAAGACAAAGGAACAGCTAGTGATATTACAAGATGGTGTCTCTTCACTCCGGTCATGCATGGCCTCTTTTGCAGACCATTCAGAAAGTCTTGATAATCGAAAATCATTCAATGCTTGCACATCAAACTGTGATGATATTGGTGAACCAAGGGTAAGCTAATGCTGCTTTCTTATAGATTTACTTTTGGTAATGCCATTTTTATTTCATTGATGTCAGTGATCTGTGAATGATTTTTATTCTGTATTGTCTATTTTGGCATTGTTGCAGAACTGTTCCGAAACACATATAGTTGACCTGGCTGACTTACCCTTTAACTTGGACAAATGTGGATATGATATGAATGACCCAAAATCAAGAAGAATTTCGAAGGATGTGCATGAAAGAGATTTTACCATTTCACTTTTGAGAAAAGAAATAGAATGTGCTCTTGAAAGCTTGAAAGAAGTGCAATATGAGATGGCCAGATTACATGAAGAGAAAAAGGAGATGTCAATGTGTGAAATGAAGAGTCGGCAAAGCATAGAGTGCCTAACAAAGCAGATACTTTTCCTCCAAGAAGCTATGAACCACTTTGAAGAGAAATCCAAAGTCAAGATTGAAGCACTCAGTCAAAAGCTTAGAGATCTGGAGAAACCTCTGAAAGAAGCCAGCTCCCATTGGTACCAAAAGAAAGAGGTAATCCTTTAGTGAACTAAATATAATGTCCGGTGTTGAACTATTATTGCTGTTTTCAAAAATGCAAATTGTGTTTGTTTTAATTGCTTTCGTTGTTGTCACTAGCTGCCCCATTCCCCATTCATTCTGACAGACAACACTTGTTGGTGTTAATATATCCTACATTTGCTTGGAATATGAATAGAATACTTCTTATAAGACATGAACGGTCACCCCTTGAGCTAGCTTTTGGGGTTGAGTTAGGCTTGGTTGTTCTCTGAGAAAGTTAACATTCAACAGCCTTATGCATACTGCTTTTTTCTTTGCAGTTACTTGAACTTGAAGTTGGGGAAGCAAAGATCGTTCAAGTTCAGAAATCTCAGGAGGCATCTTGTATTCTTGCTAAATTTGAAGAAGCACAAGATACGATGAGAGAAGCAGATATTATGATCAATGGATTGGTGATAGCTAATGAGTCAATGAAGATTGATATAGAGAAACTGAAAGGCACCGAAATGGCATTACTCAATGAAAATCGTATATTAGTCAGCAATATTGAAAGCTTACAAACTGTTGTTGATTTGAAGCATCGGGAGATAGAGGACCTTGTTGAATCAAGTCTAGTTGAAACAAGGGATCTAACTGTTAAGTTGGATGATGTCGTTAAAGAAGTCCACTTGATGACGACAGAAAATTTCACGTCTTTGGCTTGTGATTTAGAGTGCTTAAAATCTCAATGTCTATATTCCACCAAGTTGATACAGCCATGGCTTGAGAAGATCTGGTCTGAGATAGTTTTCAAAGATTGTGCTATGTCTGTGCTACATCTCTGTCACATGGGTATTTTACTGGAAGCAGTAACAGGGATGCATGCAGAAAATGGTTTGCTTTCACATGGCTTGTGTGAATCAAATTCTGTCATAAGTGATTTGAAGGAACATAATTATAGGACAAAGCAAGAGCTTGATATGTGCAGAATCTTGAAAGGGAAACTGCTGGCTGACATCAAGAGCAGTTTTGATCGCGTAACTAAGAAAGAAGTTGAAGCTGACGAGATTACCATCAAACTGAACACTTTTGCTAAAAACATATCAGACCTACAGCTTCAGGAGGAGATGATGTTGCAAAGGTCTAATGAAATGGGATCCCAACTTGCTAAGCTTATGAGGGAATTGGATGTAAGTAATATAGACATTGTTACATCCCTTTTAGATCAAGAGACAATACTGAAACAGAAAGTTGAGGCCATTGATTCTCAAGCTGATTTGCTTATGGCAGATTGGTATGCCAAAGACTTTGAGGCGCTTATCTATACTTCTGAACTAAAATATATGTCATGTAATATAGCTAATATGGAGGAGTACTTTTTCAAGCATTCTATGTTAGTTGAGCAACTGAAGAAAGAAGTAATCTTGTCCCAGGTAGAAACTGGGTTAGCAGAACAAGTTTTGATGGATAAGGAAGTTGAAGTTTCCCTTTTAGAAAGAGAAGTTCGGCAGACAAAAGTGGAAATGAAAGACCTATTAGCAGAACTGAACCAGAGTGTCTTAAGGATTACAGAAATGGGTGAAGTAAACAAGGTCCTTGAACAAAATATTGAGTCCCTAAAGGATGTTACTTGTTCTAATAATGCATTGAAGGGTGAACTTGTTGATGTTAAGGAGACTAGGAAAAAACTGCTGGATAAGATTCTTGATCTAGAAGCTGATTATGATAAAGTAATCGCTGATGTCATAGAGAAGGACGTGACTTCTGAATTTTCCTTCCAACAGATTTCTTTTCTTGAACATCAAAACACAGAGTTAAAGAAAATAAACCGTATGTTGGAAAATTCATCTGGCATGCTTGAGAATGAGCTGAGCCTGAAGGATTCAGAGCTATCAAGAATGCAGAGCTTATTGCAAGTTGAGTTATCCAGAAAGGATGAAGTAATAAAAGGACTGTTGTATGATCTGAGCTTATTACAGGAATCTGCATCTAACAATAAAGACCAAAAAGATGAAATTGAAAAAATTCTGGTTACAATGGAGGCATTAGAAGCAGATCTTGCCGCTAAATCTGTTGAACTTGCTGATGCTGTTGCAAATTGTCAATTGCTTGAAGCTCAGTTGCAGGACAAATCAGATATGATTACAGCTCTTGAGTTGGATTTCTCAAAAGAACGTGAGGCTCTACAGTTGCAAGTCAGTGACAATCAAGAACTTAGAGCTAATATTGAAGAGGCCTTGGCAGCAAGAAAACTGTCTGGCAATGAGCTGAGAGAAAGAATGAAGATAACAGAGAGCTTAGAGGATGAAATTCTGGAAATGAATAGTGTTATAAGCCAAATGAATGATTCAATTAAAGACATGAGCAGTGATCTGGATGAACTCACTATTGAGAGGGATCAGCTTCAGGGTCAAGTAATTTGCCTAAAAAATAGGCTTGAAAACGCTGAAGCACAGGCTGCAGCTAATGAAGCAATTGCTCAAGAAACTCTGAAGGTAATTCTTTATGCTTAATCTATATTAAGCATAATTTCCTTTCATGACATTATTATTGAGTAATCCATGATTCAACGTGAAGAACTTTGTTATGGAGTATTATATCTTAAAGAGTTATATTTATTTGCTTCTACACTGGGAATAAACTAAATCAAAAGAAAAGAATAGCAAACAAGCTGAATGGCTGTTTCTTCCTTGTTCCTGTCTGAATTTTCTTACATTGCTTACAGGTGGCAGAAACAAGAAAAATTTATGCCGAAGACAAAGAAGAAGAGGTGAAACTTCTAGAGAGATCAGTTGAAGAGCTGGAAAGTACTATAAATGTACTAGAAAACAAAGTGAGTTGTAATTTTTTCTGGAGATATTTGACAAGAAGCTTGTCTTACCTTCATAGGTAGCACACTTCCTTTGACAAGAAGCTGCTGATATTTAACAAAGTGAGTTGTAATTATTTTGTTCAGGCTGACATCATTAAAGAAGAAGCAGAACGACAGCGGCTGCAAAGAGAAGATCTAGAGTTGGAGCTACATGCATTAAAAGATCTGATGCAAAATGTCAAAAATGTTGATGGTGACATGAGAAGGTTTAGGCCACTTAATCCGCATCTATGTCCCTATTTTGTGTTTATATCGCTTCTTTATCACAGGCCTATACAAGTCTACCGTGCTACTCTCTAGATCTGATGCAAAATGTCAAAAATATTTACTGTTTCTATTTCAATTCCTGTAGATTTTTGGATGAAAAAGAGAAAGGCCTCAATGAAGCCCTAAATAACATACAGGTTCTTAAGAGGGAATTAGCAGGAAAGGATACAGAGGTAGGTTAATCACTACGTGACTACTCACTGATGTCTCTTGGATTGACGTTTCTACATAAAATTCATTTTTTTTCTTGGCTATATCTGACAGATTCAACAGATGAAAGCTCATATTTCAGAGCTAAATTTGCATGCCGAAGCACAGGCCAAGGAGTACAAGCAGAAAGTTAGTAATTCTATTGAATAAAATAATCTTAGATGTTATTAGTTGTAAAATGTAATTTAAGCTCAGCTGCACCAGTTATGCACACCGAGATGAATCTTGCATTCTTACTTTATTTATAAGTTCTATTGTACTAAGTATGTCGTTATTTTAAATCAGTTCAAAGCATTGGAAGCCATGGCTGAGCAAGTCAAACCTGAGGGCCTTTCCATTCAATGTGCCAATACTAATTCTTACAATGCATTATCAAATAAGTCTGAGAAAAGTGCCCCCAAGTCTCGAGGTTCTAGTCCTTTCAAATGCATTGGGTTAGGCTTGGCCCAACAGGTAAAATATGAGAAGGTTGAAGAGCTGTCGGCTGCAAGACTGCGCATTGAAGAACTAGAAGCCCAGGCAGCATGTCGACAGAAAGAGGTTGACTTTTCTTTTCAACTGCATATTCTAAAGTAGTTTGTTTTGCTTTTTATGGGGTTCAATTTGTCTTTACTTTTCCTTGTCCAGATATTTGCACTGAATGCCAAATTAGCATCTGCAGAGAGCATGACCCATGATGTAATTCGAGACTTACTTGGAGTAAAGTTGGATATGACCACTTGTGTGGTAAGCTCATCTAGCATTTTAGCGATTTCTCTTTCCATTTTCCATAAAGAAAGGAATAGATAAAAATGGAAGCATAAAATGTTTTTACAAGAGAATATTTAGCATTATATTCACCCAATGACCCCATCTTTAATTTCCTTAATGTAGTCACTCTTCGACAATGAGCAAGCGAAGGATATTACAGAGAAAGTTCAATTTCTTGCTCTAGACCCTCAAGACAAGGTAGTCTAAACTTTCGACTAGATTGTGCTATTATTATGCTGGAGCTTAGTTAAGCTGAATTGTTGTTCATTTCTGGAACAGGAGGTCGTTAAACTTAAGAAGCAGCTGAATGAATTCATTGAGGAGAGACAGGGGTAGTTAATTTTCACGTTCTTTTTCTTCTTTTGAGAGATTGGGGTTTGAGAATCCAATCTTATATCTCCAACTCATCTTTATGTATACATGGCAGATGGCTGCAAGAAATGGATAGGAAACAAGCGGAATTGGTAGCTGTACAAATTGCATTGGAGAACCTTCGGCAGCGAGACCAATTGCTAAAAACAGAAAATGAAATGCTTAAGGTAGAAGATTAAAGCTTTTATTCTTTGTTTTTGGTGCGATTTGTTTATTTTTCTTCCATTTCTAATTGACGAGCCTTGCTTCTCTCATTTCCTGCAGATGGAAAATACAAGTAAGAAGAATAAATTACTGGAGCTGGAGGAAGAAATTAAAAAGTTGTCTGGTCAGCAAAACCTTCAGCAGCGTATTCATCATCATGCTAAAATTAAGGTAAGATTTTCACTTGCTCAAGGTTCAAGCAGATTTGGTCTTTTTGTTTCCTGCCTTATTTTCTCAGCACTAGATATTATTGCCAACCAATCTAAATACAGTATTTCTTTTGTCTCTTCAAATCTTCTTACTTAACAAGGATTTTTTTTTTGTCTATAATACTAACTATTTATTTTTATCTAGTTCTTTCCTCATAAATATTAGTAAGAAAAAATTATAAAATTTCATTTCTCTTAATTGGCAAAGGTGGTATCTTTAAAATATCATTCTATTCGCTGAATTCAATCTTGAGACTGATCGTGGAATTTTGCAACAGGAGGAAAACAACAAGTTAAAAACACAGAACGAAGAACTCAGCGCAAAACTACGGAGGGCAGAGATCTTCCTTTCCCGCGTCAAAGAAGACCTTGCTCGTGTTCGTTCTTCTGCTGGCTTGAAAACGAGTATTAATTTCGATGAGGAACAACGTCTGATGATAAAAGTGAAGGTCAGTTACAAAAGAAGTAATGTGTTGTACTCCGAGTAGCTTAATATAACGCAAATTTAAATATTTGAGTGAATAATGTAACAGGAGATCGAGGAGGAGAAAGTAGAATTAGCTCAGCAATTACTGAAATTGTCAACAAATGTTCTTAAGGTCCTTGCTCTGCCCCACCCTTGTCGTGCAACCTCTCCAATGCACTGAAAACGAATGTCTCTGGTTTGTTAAACAACCTTATTTATGCTTCACTTTCAGGTGGCTGGAATATCAAGACCAACATCGGACATAAATCCTTCTCTGGCTGAAGAAGCCCTTCATGAGCTCAAGAATAGGATAACTACTCTTGAAATGGAACAAGAAGATTTGAAGTTTAAGGTAAGCACACGATACACTAGGTAGAGTAATTCGTTTACGAAGCCTCCTATGTCAAGTTTAAAGAACATTTTGCATACTTGTACACAGAATAAAATTATCAAGGAAAAGATCCGATTATCCGAGCTCATGCCACAAACTTCGCCTCTGAACTCGAGATCTGAAGAGAATCGTTTAACACCACCGAGGGCATCCCTAGCTCCATTCCTTTCCAGTTTTGATAGATAGTGAAGCGTATGTTATTGTATTCTGTTGTGTTTAGTTTACCCATTCATGTTATATTCTTTAATTATCTTGTAAATAACGTGCATGTAGCAATCTACGTGTAAATAATCTTTATGCACAGTTCAAAGAGAAATTATTTTTCAAGATAAGTAATGATGTTAAGTCTTTACATTATATGAAATTTCGTATATTTTAATTACATTCGACGTACATTAAAAATTATTAAATAGAACAAGTTATGCAAAATTTACTTTTTGATCAAGTCTTGAATAGCTATTTTCTTAAACCTTTTTATAGATATTTTTTTTTTCAATTTAATTGACCTATACTATGTTTTCACGAATACACACGTCAAATTTCAACCATGAAATGAATCTTTTTGCAGTCTGAACATGAAAACCATTTATGAAAATTTAATGGAGTCCATAACATAGACAAATTCAACATTATGTGATCATTCTTTCTGTCATCATAAAATCTACGCTGTCTTTGTGCATGTTTCATAACATTTACTTCCATATTTTAATCTCGTGGGTAAGTTGGGAGAGAAATCTTGGGGAGAGTGTTGTCGTAGACTTCGAATTTGTAATCTTCGTAGTCGAAAGTTTCTGTCTCAATTGAAAAAGTCAGACTAACAAATGTTTCAAAATCAAAACATGTTAAAGGTGAAGCGCCATTGTTAAGGGAGAATTATGTAAAGATATATTCGGGATGTTAGGTTGTTAACTGTAGGAGGAAGTTTTACCGTGGAAGAATGTGCAACATTCTTATATCAATTTTGTTTTTATTTTGATAAAGGCATCCTTTTTAATTTTTTATATTTAAATGAGTAAAATCAAACAAAAGTTTTCCATCCTGTTTTGTACAAAACCTAATAATAGAAAATAACATAACATCTTGTAACTAAGTAGAACAGAAACGGACACTATTTCTCAAATCAAAGGATACTCATATCCATTTGGTTTCCATTTTTAGCCAGCGTAAGTACAGCTAAAATGGCTAAGGGCCATAACAAGTGCCCAAAGCATATAAGTTTTTCTATATTTTAAATTTTGATAGTACTCCTTATTTTGTGGTCGTAGGAAAGAAAGTCATGTTTCACGGGTTACCTGAGTATGATTTAACAGCACAAAACAATATAGTATATTCACGTCTCTTCATCCCCCACGACAAAATATTGACTTATATTTGGTGATTCCCGTGAGAAGTATACATTTTATCTAGGAAAATATAAGTACACACAACACACATGATTTTATCATTTAATTTAATTGGTTAGGCTCAAAATTCAGAATAAGTTCCTAAGGTATAGCGATGCATAAATTAGATAGCTAATCTTCAGAAAAAAGGTAAGCCACTAGGAGTGGTGTAATGCGGTTCCTTTTTTGTATTGGCAAGATCTATCAATTAATTGAAAGATTTGAAATCAGGAACTTATCCAAGATTCATCATGAAAACTCACAAAAGTGTAACAAAACGTGTTGACATGTAAGTATCAAACTTTCAAAACACTTAAAAGTTCCTAAAAAATTAATTGTCATTCTGAAATCTTAAATGTGACTAATACTTGAGGGTGATCCTTTATTTATAGGAGTGAAAGGGTTAAAAAAAAATCCAAAGAATGTTAAATAAACAAACCAAGTTAATAGTTTAAAAGATCAAAACCACCTTAAAAAGACACTTTTTTTTTTGTTTGTTTTAAACTTAGGTAACCATTTGTGTAACAAAGCATGTTGACATGTATTTTGTTTATAAGATTTAGTAAGTGTTGACAAAACTATAGGGGTTTGCATACCATTGTGATACAATAAAAACATATTTAGAATATAAGAGGGAAATAAAGCATTTTTTTGATACGAAAATATAATATGTTTGGAATGTACCAAGGAAAGTTAATCTTAGATCATATCATAAATAATCTTAATGGATTCAGTAAAATGTTTGAAAAGGAGGAATTAAATGCATAAAGAAGAAAGAGATAAACATTGTCAGTTATGAAGGATGTTGAATAAAAAAGAAAAACATTAAATGCAATGATCACACTGAAGCTCCTTACACACAAGGTAGACATTAAAGAAGAATTGAAGTTGCTCAGTGGATATAAATGATCCATCAGCAATTATCTTCTTTTAGTGCCTATATAAAGTCTACCATTAAGAAAAAGAAGATATATATATATATATATATATATATATATATAT
>Ga0099825_1004588_pt1 | contig 18052 bp, 11 predicted proteins | sample SiratroredBW_FD_76838 | JGI IMG/M metagenome (GOLD analysis project Ga0099825, IMG submission 76838) | Root nodule microbial communities of legume samples collected from California, USA - Siratro red BW | ecosystem: Host-associated > Plants > Roots > Nodule | place: USA: California | collected...
TATATATATATATATATATTTTAATTTTAAGATTATGTAATTTGAAAGTTATTTTTTAATATTTGGATAGTGCAATCCAGAGATAACTTTCAAATTATTAAAATCCAAAAAATGTTTTATAAAAAAATAAAATCCCAAATATTTCCTCTTTTAATTTCATTCATGACACAAAATGACAAGCGAGTAACAGCAAGAGTAAGAAACGGCGCCGCATGAGGTGCACATGGAACTATGGGCTTGCAAAAAGAAATGGCCCAAATGAAACCGATTGGCATGAGGTGTGTTGTGGAGCGGGATTCGAGACTTGAGAAAGATTATGATTCTCCTCACTAAACCCCCTCTCAACACAACTTAGTTCAATTCAATTCAATTCAAGCCGTGTGAATATGAAATTGAAACTTCCCCAAGAAAAACTCAATTAAAATTCCCCCCAAATTCCAGTGCATGCGTCGTCGCCTAGGGTTTAAGGAGGAGTTTTCTTCAGTCCGATAACAACACTCACAACACAACAATGTCATTTTCGTTGTTCGCCACGCCGCAGCAGCAACAACAACCGCAACCGCAGCAGTCTCCTTTTCAACCGCAACAAACTAGTTTGTTCCTTCCTCAGTCACAGCAGCAGCAGCAGTTTCAACCACAACAGCAGCAGCAGCAGCAGCCGCAGCAGCGGCAGCAGCCGCAACAGCAATTGTTTTTGTTCACTAACGATAGAACACCCGCTAGTTATAGTACAAATTGGGCGGATCTACATCCTGACTCCCAGAAGATTCTCCTTCAGATCGAGTATGCTTTAATTTCACCTCTTTTCCTCAATGTTTCTGCAAAAACGAGAGAGACAGAAAGAGAGAGGAAGGTTTTGTGTTCAGTGGTTACCATGTCGTTGTTGTTTTGACTTTTAGTTGCTTAATTAACTGTTATCTGTTACTTAGGGAGCGGATATTGGAGTATAGGGATGAAAGCCAGAGACTAGATCAGTGTAGTCGTCTTTATGATTCTTCCGTTTCCAACGATGGCTTTGAGCTTGACGCGGGCCATATTGTTCAGGTGCTCCCTTTATGCTCTTGTTGGTTATTATTTGTCTGTAAGCTATTCCATTCTTGTTATGTAATATTTTTTTTTTTTTTCAAGTAAAGTATTGTTTCTTCGGTAGTAGAACTTATGGTAAAATGACAGTCTCCTCCTTGCAAGAGAGAAAAAAAAAAATTGATTGATATTTCTAGTTGAGGCATATTTAATTTCATCTGGCTGGTTTTGTTGTAGTTTATATTCTAGTAGTGTTGAGCTGACAATTAATGGAATATCTGTTTTTACTAAAAGCAGGGCCTAATGCTACTGGTCATTTCTGTTACTATCCTGTAGACAGAACTAGTATTACTATCCTTAGCTGACTTCTATAAGAAATTTAATTTAAATTTTCATTGTTTGTTGTTTGCGAAGTAAAGTTGGAAAGAAGTTTATTTGTTAACAGTTGCAACATTAAGTGAAAAGAAGTTGTGGCAAAATCAGTTGATTGTTGACGCTTGGATTATGTGGTTTGCTCTATTTTTCCATGTGAGCATGTCACATTGTTTGCGAAGCAAAGTGGGAAAGAAGTTTATTTCTTAACAGTTGCGACATTAAGTGAAAAGAAGTTGTAGCAAAATCAGTTGATTGTTGGCACTTGGATTATGTGGTTTGCTCTATTTTTCCATGAGAGCATGTGACATTGTGACCTCAAAAGCATAAGATCTTGGAGTTTTATGTATTCTGTTTGTCATATATAGGTAGTGAATGTTTTAGGTGTTTTAACCTTTATGGTTATTTTAAATTGTAGGTAATTCAAGTCTTGTTGCAGTTGCAATTTTTGTAGGAACATGCTAACCTATTTTGAGAAATGTTAAAGCATGCATGCTTCTTATGATGTGTGCTAAGTTAATTTTAAATCCATTTTTCCATTCCTATCTGCTTTTCATGTATGGTTAGTCAACTTTTTTCTATGAACTAAGAATTATCACAAATGCTGACATGGTTAACTGCTCCCTTCTCTCACAAGATTGTGCTTATTGCTTAATGTAATCTATTCATGAAACAATGTTTTTTTCTTCCTTGTGATGTTTGATAGGAACTTGGTGGAATTAGCACTGGTATGGAACGACAGAAAACTTTGCTACAGGAACTGATGTCCACTGTTAAGGATATGCTACGCAACACAGAGGTTGCTGTTCGTTCCTTTATGATACTACGCCCCAGGTTCCTTCATCCCAGTGGGGGTTCATCAAGTGCCACTGCCCCATCACAGACTCCTGGAGCGACTATAGCACCTGGCTCGAGTGGTCAACCTATAAATGCATCGATAGTTCCTGTTTTTGATTTCTACAGTGGTCTTCCAAAGAAACCATCTCCATTTTTACAGCAAACAATTTTAAGATTTGAGAAGTATCTTGGTGAGTGCCATCAGTGGATTGAAGAGTTGGAGCAGTTGCTTCTGTTGGACTCTGAGAGAAATGCTTCCAGTAACGGATCCTCATTATTGCAATCTCTTCCCAAGGTCATGACCAATGTGCATGACTTTTTTGTTCATGTGGCTGCGAAGGTAGATCAATTGGTCTTTTAACTAATATCACAACTATGAGTATTTGCAAATTTGTTATCATTTTCTATATTTAATATGGAAATATTATACATAGTACCATTCTCCATTCTTCTTATTGTAATGGATGAAAGCCACAATCTTTTGTAGTAGTGATGATGATAGATGTACAGTTGACCTTTTTACTAAAATGGTTCTCATGCATATATAAAACCATTCCCTTTAACGCTACCAATTCTTGTTTACAGCAACAATAACCAGTTTCTAAATAATGTCTGTTCAGGTGGAGAGCATTCATCAGTACATTGAATCTATGAAATCATCATACCTAGCTGATCAGCGTCGTCGGGGGGAGGTGAATGACCCATTTTTGGAGGCAGATCGGCGAGAAACTGCAAGACAAGAAGCTGCCTCAAAAAGAGTTCATCCAACATTGCATTTACCTGCAAATCCACAACCCTCAACTCAAGTTGCTGGGTTGTTTTCCAGTTCAGGGACTCAAGCAGCATTGCCCGCCCCACAGACATCTGCAACAACTTCTTTGTCATCAGGAAGTGGATTCTCTCTTTTTAGTACACCATCTTCTGCTCCATCGTCGTCTTTGTCTTCTCTGTTCGCGACACCGACTCCTGCTCCAGGACCTCAAACCTCACTTTTTGGTTCTGCAACACCTGTTCCTGGCCCTGCATCAACTCCCTCTCTGTTTGGTAATACCACTCCATTGTTTAGTACGACCCCAGCTACAAATTCACTCTTTTCAACTCCATTTGGTTCAGGTACTATTTTGGGTCATATTTCTTAATCATAGTCATCCTACTTTCAAGTATTAATAGACTACATAGCTGTTTTAGATAGAAAAATGTTTTGGTAATCATAATTTCAAAGTTTAGGGCTGATGTTGGACCACAATACACATAGGGTTTATTAGGCGAATTAAAGAAATGATGGTAAAGAGTCAGGTTTAAGATTTCAAGTTTCAACTGAGGTTAACCAGAGTCAAGGTGATGCTCAATGTAAAGAAAAACTGCATTACATAAGTGAAATATATAAATAAAACCATGGAAAAATTGTTGAAATATATTTTCTAATATAATTAAATCAGTTTCTCACATTCGATTAGTATTAATTTTATACTAAATCTGATATACTTTTTTAACTTAGACTGGTCCCACATCAATTTTGTAAGAGTACAGAAGTAAAGCATTTTAATTTGTATCCTACATTACTCATCAAATTAGTAAAGAATGGAATAGGTGAGACTTGTCATTAATCGAAGCCAAACTTATTATTAATTGAAGCCAAACTTCTTGCATTGCAGGTTTCTGTTTGTCCTACGTTGGATTTGTAAATAGGAGTACCAAGTGTGTTATAAATAAGGAACCAAATGATCAGTATAGTTAACAAGTTAAAATTAGTTTTAATGCTAATTTTCATTATTAAGAGAATTGAGTGCACCATGTAACCTTAATTGGTTCACATGAAGTGCTGATTCTATATTGGTTTTCTGGCTCAAGTATTGGTTTTGAAAATGTGTTTTTACGGGTCGTTTGGACTAAGTCCCTATTCCAGTTCTCAAGTTGATCTGTTCGGGTTTTGGAAATCTGTTTGAAATTATTGAACATCCTGTTGTTGTTCTTGACTGCTAGGGAGAAAAAGGATGGAACCAGGGTCCATTAACTAGTCTTTTGTACCCTAGAAATTTGGACATTCATCGTCAGTTTCATATTTTTGGGAGAAAAGTAAAAGGAAATAAAGAATGGGGGAGGGGGTTTGGGGTTTAATTCTGTTATCGTATGAAATTTAACCATTTGCTCGATGTTCTTACTCAGGCGCTGCAACTGGATCTGGGGCTAGCTTTGGACCTGGATCGGTAAAATAAATTTTATCCTTACCGGCACGTTTGTAGACTGTTTCTGTTAATTATTTAAAACAATCCTAGTATGTCGTGTCTTGTCAGTCTTAATAGAATTAAGCATCGTAAATTTTGTGCTCTTGCATGACTGCATCTTCTGAATCTTCCTTTCTATGATTTTCTTGCAGAAAAATCCACGGGCGAAATCCAGAACTGCTCGACGCTGATAAATGTGATCTGAAAGCGTAAATTTGATTGGAACCTTTCCAGCTGCCGAACAAATATGCTATGTTGTTGCTCGAAGAAATACTTTTTGCTCTGAATCTCTGATTATTGGAATGTAGATGCCGCATTGAGGGCACTGGTACGTATCGTGGACATTTGGATTGGGCCCTGTTTCAACCCGTTGAGTTCTTCCATTAGGTATTTTCTTTTAGTTACTGTTGACCCATTTTCTTTAACATGTAGATGAATATAGGTTAGATGATTTTGAATGTTATATGTTGTACCTTTGCTTTCTTCCTGGTTCCAGGTTGAGTCCGATACATCCCTCGCTGTTGTAAAAGATACCAACTGCTTGGAAGATGTTTGGATACATTTTACTCATATATTTTTGTAAACTTGGAGTAATTGGCCTTTAATTGAACTCTAAAACAACGAGACTTGTACACTATTTAAAGCTCGAGATTTTCACTACACAAATTACTTGGGGGGAGTGGTCGGTAAAATTTAGATAGTAGGTTCTGTTGGACGAAAGTTGGGCCTGCCTACACGTCTTAATTTGGCTTCTTTCAAATAACATTGTTAAAAATTTGTTGAGAAATGTGACATATTAGGCTTGGGGTTTACGGTGGGGTAAGGAAATTTGGAATTTGGTTGCCAACGTTTTTAAGTCTAGATTAAGGCGTAATTAGCGTTCTATAAAAATCCTAGTTCCTATTAAATATACAATTTTTATTGGGAAAATTGTTATATTTCTTATTGTCGTATTGTTTATGTTCTCAAATACGAAGTACAAAAAGTATGTTTATTATTTTAAAATGGTAAGGTATCCAGATGCAATGTTAATTCAAAGAAAATTAGGTATGAATTTTCTGACAAAAAACACTAATCGGAGTTAGAGTAGGAGGAGCTGCTCTATCTCTTCTCTTCTGGACCTGTTTCACCCTTAATAAAAATAGAAATGAGATAGCCATTTTTAAATTGTCAATTTTTAGCGATGTAATTTGTTGCTTTGTGCACTAAATCCTTAATAACAAAATTCGTTATTATAAGAAATCAAACGCATAAAATGAATTAAAAGGAGAAAAAAAACTGAAGAAACTTGATTTCTATTATTGAGTTCAACACGTATTAAATACATTCATTTAAAAAAGCAAAATAATAAGAGGATTTGCTTGGGTACTTAAAAGTAAAGGTCCAAGATGGCTAGGTTTTATAAGCATCAGCGCAACACGAAAATAAAATGGTCCTTCAAAATATTCTTTTTGAATGTGTAAAACTCCGGAGTCATGCAGCGTATTTAACGTTATCATCTCCCTTTCTACTCACGACGAGTATGTTGACTTCATGATTCACAATTATATTGCATTAAACTTTAAGAGGTATGTTCCCAGACAGAGAAATGTAGTCCATTGCTCGTAAGACAAATCTTGTAATTTTTCTTTATTAAAAATTAAATAGATCGAATGGAAATGAGTCACCTATCGCGATATCACTTTTGTTTCATCTTTTTGTACGGCAAAATAAATACACTACTTGAGTTATTTCTTATATAACTTGTTTTGGCGGATGCTTTGAAGGATAAAAAGCAGCAAGCGTTTCTTGCATTATAAGATGATAACATAGCAACACTGCATAGTTTTGTATACATAAATATTCCAATAAACTCAATTTCATTCTAAAAGATATTTTCCTCTTTCTAAATAGTCCCAAAGTAAAAAGTTATATAAATAAATATTCAAGTATTAAATCAAGCCAAATAGTCTTTCAAATATCAATCTTTTAAAATTAGTGCATTTATCAAATATTTTGTTTTAGAGAAGAATATGATAAAACTTTCTCAATACAAAGAGAAAACGGAAAAATTACAATCCATTATCTATTTCCTCTAAAACTTGTATATACTTTATTTTCCCTTAATTACAGCTAGAGCATAAGCTTAGTTTCTGTGCATTTTATGTATATCTGTCATCATTTCCTGTTCTAATCATATTTCTTTTTAGCCTATGCAATTCAGCCTGCATCTCATTAGCCTTGGGGTGTGAATGATCTCCGCAAGAGAACACATGAATGTCATTCTTGGCCTCAATCCAACTTAACCCTGGATCTTTCTCCAGCATCGATCCCCTCATATTTCTTCTTATTTCTGCAACTTTATCCCATCTCCTTGCAGCAGCATAAAGATTAGAAAGCAGAACAAGCGTTGGACCATCTTCTGCTTTCAATCTCAAAACTTCATCTGCTGCACGAATTCCCACTTTAAAATTTTTATTTATAACACAAGCACTTAACAAAGTTCTCCATAGTTCTAGATTATCTTCAATATAAGGTGACATTTTGATAATTTCTTCCGCCTCTTCCAGTAATGCTGCTCGACTCAGCAAAGTTACCATGCAAGAGTAGTGCTTAGGCCCAGGAATCAAACCAATGCTGTTCATATAATTCCATAGAAATTTTCCTTGCTCAACCAACCTACGGTGGCTGCAACCAGACAATAAAGACAAGAATGTCACTTCATCCGGAACCAGACCTTGTTTGAGAATCTCCTCATAAAGTTTCAATGCCTCCTCGACCAGTCCATGGTGACTATATCCACCAAGCATTGAGTTCCAACACTTCAAATCTGGGTCTGAAACTTGGGAAAATACCAAATATGCAGCTTCAAGGCTACCATTTTTTGCATACATATCAATTAGACTCCCAGAAACAGACATTTCAACATCATAACCCACTTTAACAGCATAGCAATGAATTATTTCACCTTGTCTTAAAAGTGCAAGGTCAGCACACGCACTAAAAACTCCACTGAGAACATAGTCATCAACCTCATGGGCTTCATGAACCATTTCTAAAAAGCATCTAATTGCCCTAATTCCATCAGTCGTTTTATAACCAGTGATCATTTCAGTCCAGAGAATAACATCCTTCACTGAGACTGAATAAAATACTCGCTGAGCAGCTTCAATTTCATGATTTTTGAAATACATAGACACAAGAGTGCTTCCTACAAACACGCTTCTCTCAAATCCCATTTTAATAACTTCAGCATGAAGAGATTTTCCATAACTGGAAGATGGGAATGCGCCAGTAGCAGATATAATGCTAGCATAGGTATAGTCATCCGGTTTAGGAAAACATATTTCTCGCAACTGAACAAACAAATTCATGGCCTTCTCTCCATCCTCATTCTCAGAATACCCAGCAATCATTGAATTCCAAGAAACTAAATCCGGGTGTTCCATTCTACTAAAAATCTCATAAGCTGTTCGCGTATTGCCAACGTTGCAGTACATGTCAACAAGAGCATTTTGTAGATGTAAATCCAGTGGCACATTCCTTACAATCACATGGCCATGAATCAATCTCCCAGAGAGATAATCCTTCAGACGACTACAGGCATTCAAAACCATACAATACGTGAACTGGGTTGGGACAGAACCAACCCTCATCATTGCAACAAATAGCCAAAAACCTTCCTTGATCATCTTATTCTTCAGATATCCCACAATGAGAGAATTCCAAGCAACATCATCTCTATCAACCATATCCCTAAAAACCAATTCAGCTGAACTCAAATCCCCGCAAGTCGAGTACATATTAAGCAAAGAAGTTTGGACACAAACATCATTCAAACCCAACTTGAAGCCCTTGGCATGAAGCAACGATCCAAACCACCAATGCTGAAGCAAGGAAGATGCTTGCAGCAAGCTAGTAAAAGTCATGCTGGAGGGCATAAGACCCTTAGTTTCCATCTGGATATACAGTCCAAGAGCAGAAATGGCATGGTTTGGTGATGCTCGAGAGTAGGGTGCAAGAAGTGCGTTGTAGGAAACAATATTTCTGCGAGGCATTTTGTCGAACACGAGGTGAGAGTCTGCGAGTGAACCACACCGTGCGTACATAGAGAGGATGTTGTTGTACACAAACGGAGATTGGGAGTTGAAGACAGTGGAAGTAGTTAACAAGAGGGCGTGGAGTTGACGCGCCTCTCGCAGCGAGGTGATGGTGGTGCATTTTTGGAGCAGAGACAGAGCATGACCCTCTGCTACACAAAAACATAACTTGTTCATGTAACTGTTGCATGCGTATTGTTCAGCCACACCACAAACATTAGTGTTTCAGTATCTCTACTGAGGAAAGGATCAATGTTTAATAATTTTTTTAAAAATATTTAAATTGTATTGTAATTATAATATTTATTATAATCAGACATTTTATTTTAAAAATAAATTGAATGAGATAAATCATAAAAAAACCTTTAAACACGTTTTAGTGAAGAAAGTTCTTAGAAATTCTTTCGAAAAATAAGTCTAAAAATATTCTGAATCAATATAATTATTATAATTTGGATAGAGAGATGATTTGTAGTCCATATTTATTTGAATATATTACTCTGTTAATCTTATTTTTTTTTTATTAATTAAAATCTAGCATTTTAACTAAATAGTTAGAAGATATAAGACTCTAATTAACACGGTATTTTTTCAAACATGCGATTAAGAGGTTGATCTTTAAATTTATATGAGTGAAGACAATATTAGAAAAAAATAATCTTATTGAATGAATTTTAGTATTTTAAAAAGTGAGTTCCTAACTTTTAACATGTTGCTCACAAAAAAAGATAGAGATTAATTTTGATAAATTAATGATTTCAATATTTATATTGTTAATTAATAAAAAAAATTAAATAGCTCTTTTTTAAGTTAATTGTAAAATTTATTAATTTAGTTCTACTGATACCCGTGTCTTGAAATAGAAAAGTAATAATAGAAACGATAAAAGAAATAAAAACAAAACAAAATTTTAATAGAACGAAAAGAAATATAAAAACAAAAGCAAGCTTCTGATAGAAAAATAACAGTAGAAACGAAGAAAAGAAATAAAAAAAAAAACAAGATTTCAATAAGGAGGAAAAGTCCTTATCAAGCGTGATTTGCATAGAATCTCAGTCAATTTTAACTTGTCTATTGTTTATTTTTTTTTTTCAGTTTGATTCTGTAATTTTTTTCTGATTTAATAGTCAACAATCAGAGTTATATATCTAAAATCAAAAGGTTCAAAATTATTTCAGCTAAAAATATACCAAAATTATTGTATTACATTATACTATATTATAGTGTCTTAACCAGCCATGCCAATACACACAATGATCAAAATCTCAGCCAAAGAAAGAAAGTCTAATTAATTTATTTTTATATAGAGCATTAATAAGAGCACACTCGTTTTTTTACTTTTTGAGATTAAACTCTATATTCCACAAAGTACAAACTGGTACACATATAAAAGATAATTTTATTCATAAAGAAAAAAAAAAAACACAAGATAGTTTTCATCTTTTGAAATTGATTATGGATAACCATAATAAGATTAAAATTAAGTGTGCTTAATTATCAGCAATCTCTAGGAGAGTTGAACAGAGATCCTGGGTTTTGCTAAGCAAAGCCATGTGATCTGCTCCATTGATCTCCCTCACAAGATCGATTCCAGCATTTTGGATCATCCATTGTTGATACTCTTTTGGAATTGCCAAGTCCTCACTGAAGACAACATAGGCACGTGACACAGACCCATAACCCTCTTTGGAGAAATTGTGTGCCTCAGAAAGGTCTTCAGGAAAGAGTGACCCTTTTCTTACCAGAGTCTTGGCCAATTCCTGATCCTGCAAAATCCAACCCAAAAACATTTTAAAATTCAATTGCTTTGGGTTTTGGTGCAATGCAACCATTTACGCTACATGGTTGTGTCTGTGACTACCTCAGTGGAGCAGAATTGATACAGCGCAGTGGACAGAAACTTGGTACCAAAAAGCACCGTCGTTTTGCTTCCACTGTTCGATACCTCGCTGTCTATCCATCCTCCAACTGGGTATCTTCTCTCCATGAACTGTCCATATCAACAAGGTTAATTAATTATTTCTCAACACAATTTTCTTTTAATTAACTATTTCTCTAAAAATAATTAAAGAAAATAAAATTATATATAGGTCTTGTAAAAATAACAACCATAAACTTTAATCTGATGTTTTTAAATCGAGATAGAGTAATTTTGTAGTATAGATCAAAGATAATAAAGTATGAACATTTTTTTTATTGTACTACTAGGTTATCCAAACTCTGCCTGTATCCAACCATTTTTTAATGAGGTACGTTAATGTGTGGGACCAACTAGATGTGTTATTGATGTTTGGAAACTGAGATTTGGTCCTCCAAACATGCCTAATTAATCACATTTTAGTAGCTGTAGGGTTTTAAAAATAATAGTCTAATTTTATGTTAATATACTATATATAGTAGTAGGTTTTTAAAAGAATAAAAATAATAATACCTGTAATTGTTATATTCTTGGCCAGATAACCATTTTAATACTCTTACCTTATAGCTGCTATGTATAAATCAATTAAAAAATTAATAAAAAAATACTATAAATTGTGCAAAGATATAATTGAAATGATGTAAATATTAGAGAAACATTTTTTAAGAACGACACAAATATATATATATATATATATAATTTAATTTATAGAAAATTTATAAAAATTGTATAAGATGAAAAACTCACAAAAAGATATAAAAAACTTTGATGATTTACGCATAAATATAAAAGTAATATATATATTATTTTTAAAATTATCGTTATTTTGTAATTGTAAATTTTTTAATTTAGATAAAATTAATAAAAATAATTTGCAGTTTCACTATTGAATCATCCATATATAACACACAAAAAATACTCAAATATAATATTAAACAACAAATTTGAAGCATTTAAATATATGTTATACTTAAAAATATTGTAAACATATAATTTTTAATTAAATTTAAGTTATATGAAATAATTATATACGTATAAATTATTAGATACAGAGAGAGAGCTGCATACAATGGAACCAAAACCATGTAGAACAGGCATCTATCTATTTAATTTCATGGTGAATACCAATCTTGATCCCAAACAAAACAAAAAGAAAAAAGTATGTCTTATATATTAACAAATATATTTTGTAAGTACCTTAAGTTTACACTTTGTAATTGGCATGCAGAATCAATAAGAAATGAAATTTGAGCAATATTGTGATGAGTAAACAAACTAGATTTTATTTACTTTTTAATAAAAGCATACCTCTTCTATGACATAGGATGGTTTGTGGTGGGTATCAGGAACAAAAGCTGCTAGAAAAACTCCAAGAGAAATTTTTTCTGGAAATATTTCCATTGCAAGGGCTATGGTCATCCCTCCAAAGCTATGTCCCACAAGGACAATTGTTTCCTTAGGAGGAAGAGATGCCAAAAGATCCAACAAAGGTTTGGAATAGTGAGAAAAAGTGATGTCTTCTATTTTTTGTGTGTTGATGCCTGAAGCGGCAAGGTCAAGGACTGTGACTTTGTGGCCAGCCGATTCCATGAGTGGCTTCAGCTTGTACCAACACCAGCCTCCATGGCCAAGACCATGCACCAAGACAAAGTGCTTTTGCTTTCTCATATCCTCACTCATTCTGCCTTTCTGGTCCTGTAATGTGCATACATATATATAACAGAAATGAGTAAGACAAGACAATTTCAGTGGACTTCTCCATAGGATCCCATTACATTCTACATTACATTTTTATCAACGTGCTTTGTTATATGTAATAGTATGATTAACTTAATTGGTAGGTCTTCACACCTTTTAATTATAATATTTTTTTTAATTATTTTTCTAAGTATTTATTTATTTTACAGATTACAAATCTAAAAAATATAAGAGAAAAAGAAAAAAATGACTCTTCTCTTAAATAATAAGAACCTGTTTTATCATAATTTTTTTTTCATCAGTAATAAATAATTTTATAAATAGGAGGCGGAATGGATTACTTCAACTCATATATAAGGATATAAAAAAGTCACAATAGATCAAACACCTCACATCTAAGATTACATATATTGGATACATCTTTTTAATTTTGAACACGAGGCTTGCCGGATTTTGTTAAGACCTCCAAGTGGTCCCAAATAAAAGTCATATCCTTCTTGTCATGTTTATTTGACTATTTTATGTGTTTGTGATTGCATAGAAATACTTTAGAGAATAGTTGATTTTTGCTGTATTTTCCTTTGGCATTACATTCTCCAAGAAAGTTCAACCACCAATTGGAGATAGCATTACTTTACATGATAAGCATGCTACCGGTACATGCACCTATAATGTCTCTTATAATTCTTCTAGAAATCTCGTTTTATTCATTTTTTTTTTCTATATTATTCATGTACTCATTAGATACAATTGAGTATTATTATAATTTTTTATTGAATTAAGTATTATTATATTTTTTTATTGAAAATGAATCACTTATTATAACTTATTATGTGTAAGTATTGTTGATAACGAAATGTGATGTAAAAGTATATAATTGTTACCTACTATTATTAGAATAATAAATATTTTAAAATAAGTTCTACAGATCATTTCAAATTAATATTCTTAATTTTTTAATTATTTTTTATACATTATAAAACTTATATTATATAAAATCCCATATCTCAATTAAGCTTACACCTCCAGCTTCAATAATCATTTGTTACATCATGTAAAACATATCATTAAAAAAAATAAAACAAACATCAGAACTAGACCAAAGTTCGTGCCAACAAATACAAAGAAATTTAAAATAAGTTTAGGAGACAACTTATCATACCAACATATTAGAGATGTATAAATTCAAAATCATACCATACATTTCTTCCATCTATCTCGAATAGACCAAAATACAACTTAAACATAAGAGAAGACAAGACAAATTAAGAAAAAAATTTACATTCAAGTCACAAACATTTAAACTGGATATTATTAATTTTTTCAAGGTTTTTTCGATCAATATTTCATTTATAAATATGCACCAAAAATATTTGTTCCCTTCTTACAAATAATTATATTAAATAGATATCGTATACTCGTTTTAGATATACTCATTTATTAAACAATATTTTTCTATGATTTTAATTATTTTTAAATTACTTCACAAGTCCTTAAATTAGTCTAACATTATTATTTTTTATTGGGAGATGCGTTTCAGGTCTACCCAAGTAGTTTAAACAATACTTTTATTTCTAATCTTAAACTATCTTTATATTTATCTGTATATCTAATTTTCTCAATCACTTATCCATTTTAATATAACTATATTGCAATAATTACTCATCATAAATTCAAAACATCATTTAAAAATATTTTTTTATAATGAATTTTAATTATAAATATAAATTTGTATTTGTTATAAATTATTTTTTAAATATATCACATACACTGGAATCTCTCTCTCTCTCTCTTTTTTTTTTTTATCATCCTAATTCTTATTAAATATTCAACATTCATTGAAGACATGTAGAAGGAAGAAGATGTTGAGACACTTGAAAAGGAAGTAAAACAGTCAAAAAAACAAGGGAATGAAACCAGAAGTGAATACTATTACTAATGTGTGTAGACAAAATGTAATATAAGTTATGGGAATCTATAATTTGTTGGTAGTATTTCTCTAAGATTAAAAGAGAAGAAAAAAAGTCTTAAAATTACGGGATGAAACGGAACTTTCCATTTTTTTCAATAAATCCATCAATATTTATAAAATTCAAATAAAAATATCACTATTTCATTTTCCTTCCATTATACTTTCCACTCCTCAAATCGGCATAAGAATATCGCGCACTATCATTTACCTTTTACACCTTAATAATCTATACCATCCTTTTCAATTTATTAATGGTCACTAATCTTATAGATAAAAATGTTACTGAGAAGAGAAATCTTACCATTATAGTTAATTTTTTGGTTAAATTTAGCAGCCAACAAGATAAATAGACATTTCATATCAATATGTAAAAGAAATTTATAAATGGTCTTATGCTTTACCTGCCAATAATGACATAGCTAACATATAATGGAAAGTGGACCCTGGTGAGATATAATGGAAGTGGTTGCTATTTTTTGAAAAGACAATAATTAAATGTTTCAGGCATTAGTTTGGATTATTATCACCCTTGTCTTAAAAGGAAAAGAAATCTGCTGACCTTTTAGGCAGAGTAAACAACAAAACTTCCAAAAATTAGATCTACTTTATTGGTGAGAACTACCTCAATCTATTATAAACTTAGATAATTTAAATTGAAATTAAATCTATCTTTTTTAATAAATTAGTTTGAATTTTAATAGATTTAAATTTAAATAATTAAATTAAAATTCAAATCTATATTTTTTAAATAAAATAATTTAGAGGTTTAAATAAGTTTGATACCAATTTTAGAATTTCTATTTATTTCAAAATTGATTATAAATTCAAAATAATTGAACATCAAGGATAAAAAATATGTTTATTAGACCCTAACTCTATAATGATATGATGATAAAAAATAATAATGTTTAATGTGAAATGAAACTCATATTATATATAGATGAATAAATATAATTTATTTAAATAAATATTAATATAAGCATAAAATATATGATTTGAATAATCTTTTATGTAGATTTAACCTAATTCAATTTTATAATTATTAGTAATATGGAGATAGAAAAAATTCAATAAAAACGTATCTCTCTCTCTCTCCCTCTCTCTCTCTCTATATATATATATATATATTATAACTCTCATTTTACATATATTAAGTGTTATTTTTTAATTTAGTGTTTTATAAAAAAATAAAATAAAAATATGGTTAGTCATTTTTATGTTTTTTTTTTCAACTAATACTAAGTGTATAAGATTTTTTAAAAGAAAAATATTTGCTAGAGTTGTGGCCCAACCTAAGTGAAAAATATTTTGATATTCAAGAAACATACATGTAACATTTATATTTATATTTAATTTTTGTAGTAAAATATAATAATTGAGATATATTCAATATCACATTTCAATACTAAACTTTTAGTTATACATCATTTGTTCTTCCTAGGAAGTGACCTAAATTAACGTTCAAAATATGTACTAAATATTGTGTCTAACTCTCTCCAGAAAACTTATCAACTATAAGAAATTGATTTGTTTTTAAATTATTAATTAATTAATTACACAGTTTATGAAATACTAAAGATTTCAATAGATTTTCATTTTAAAAATATTATTAGAAAATATATAATAATATTAAATTATTTTTAATTTTTAAATTGATTTTGAATAAAATTATCAATTTCAAAATCAATACCAAACTTATTTATAAACATTCAAACTATTTTATTTGAAAAAAAATGAACGGAATTCAAAATACAATTCAATTATTAAAATTTGGATCTATAAAAATTTAAATTATTTTTTTAGAAAATATATATTTAAATTTAATTCCAATGCAATTATTTGGTTAGATTACTCTTAATTATATGAAGTTAAAGATGAAAACTAATATGTAGCACTAAAACATAATGATTTGTTTCAATTAAAGGATAAGAAGTGAGGGAGTAGAAAAAGAAATGAGTGAAAAAGTAAAATTATTTGAATTAAAAGGAAAAAAGTGAGACAATGTTATGATTTTGAGTTCAATTGAGGTTTGTTATGTATACTAATGTGTGAAAATCTTTAAATTGGTCAAATTATGATTTTTTTTGTTGGTATAAATGTATATTGATTAAGTGATATATGAACCAAAATTAAGATTTTTAGTTTCAAAACTCGTTGTTCAAACAATCATCCTTATTTAAATAAGGAGCGTCTTCTTTAAATAACACGTTAAGGAGATTACTTGAAAATATTAATTTTTAATTACAAAATATTGCTAAAAAATAGTCTAAACTAGAATGATATGCATAAAATAGTAAACACCACAAGAATAAAACTTATCTCAAAATTATTCCAATATGCAATTATCACATCTTGTTTATTGATGCCCATTTCCAAAGCATAACCACACATTTAAAGCCTTCATTTCATATCTCATTCAATATGTAATTTCAATTCAAATTGCATCACTAATTCAATTGACCAAATCTCAAATCTTAATTCTCATACTCATTACTAATTCAAAAAAAAGTGTTATGATATCATATAAACCCGTAATGGCATAGAAATATTTCAGAGTTTCTAAAACACAAACGTGGAAGTAAAATCATCACAACTATTTTAGTCTATTAAAAAATTCCTATTCATTAGTTAGTTAAACACGTGGATCACAATCTCACACGTGAATTTTAAATGTAAATAAATAACAAACTTATTCAAATTAAAATTAGTCACTTTGAAAATATTTTTTTATTCCATTCAATTTCAACTCCATTCTTTAAATTTTAATAAGTTGAATCTTACATATCTAATATTTATGTTTTAATTAATAACGTAAATCATATATGAATATAGGAGGCGAAAATAATGACGATTTTTACTGTTTACACGAGATGAAAAAATGTGAGAAAGTAACTTTATTTATAAAATAGTCTTTCATAATTTGTAAATATCCTTTTAAGCATAATCTTGGTTGAAAATAATAGAATATTAATAAAAATATTTGTATTTTTTTCAAAATAATTAATAAAAGAGTGAAAATATCAAAATATAAAGAATGTTATTATGGCTTGTGAAGTTCCATCTCCATTACAATAAATAGGGGTAAGAAGAGAAGAAGGTAGTTGAGATAAGATGGAGAGAGAAAAAGAGAGGCATTTGGTGCTGGTTCACGGAGGGGGCCATGGTGCGTGGTGTTGGTACAAGGTCGCTGCATTGCTGAAATCGAGTGGAATCAAAGTCACAGCGCTAGACATGGCTGCCTCTGGAATCCATCCAAAGCAAGCGGAAGAACTGAACTCAATTTCAGAATACTATGAGCCTCTCATGGAGTTTCTACGGAGTTTGGATGCAGAGGAGCAAGTTATCCTTGTAGGACATAGCATGGGTGGGATTGGCATGTGCTTAGCCATGGAAAAGTTCCCCAAAAAGATTGCAGCTGCAGTGTTTGCGAATACTTCCATGCCCGGTCCAGATCTAAGCTTGTATACTCTTGCTCAAGAGGTATCACTTCTTAAATAGATTCTGTTTCCTTTTATAGTATGATAATTATTATATATACTTTTTGTTTTTTATATAAACAATAGATCTGGATTTAAAATAAATTATTTTATTTCTTTCTTCGTATTAAATTTAATTTAATTTCTAAGGTCAAGGCTCGTCGAAGAGCGGAATCTAATTCGCACTCAAAGATTATGACCGATGAGAACAACAGCAATCAACCGAAAACATCGATAATATTGGCGCCGGAATTCTTAGAATCCAGATTGTACCAACTGTCTCCACCCGAGGTATGTACTTTGAAGTTAGATATTGGATAAATTTTATATATATATATATATATATATATATATATATATATATATATATTTTTTTTTATTCTTTTTTTTTTTTTTTATATAAAAAGATATATTTTTAATGAATATCAGAGATATATATATATTTTATAAAA
>Ga0099825_1004589_pt1 | contig 18048 bp, 8 predicted proteins | sample SiratroredBW_FD_76838 | JGI IMG/M metagenome (GOLD analysis project Ga0099825, IMG submission 76838) | Root nodule microbial communities of legume samples collected from California, USA - Siratro red BW | ecosystem: Host-associated > Plants > Roots > Nodule | place: USA: California | collected...
AAAATATATTATTGTTATATGTTTAAAACAAATTACTTAAAAAAAATTGACATCACCGTATCAATAAAAGAATGTCCTTTAATTTATCAAAATTAATATTGTGCAGTTTCATTATATTTTATGTAATTTTAATTATAAAAAAAATAAAATAAATTTTTCATCATCATTTTTTAAAGTTTTTTAATAATAATGGTCAACACAAGATATCAAGATACACGGTGGGAATTGTAACTGTAGTTTTGAACTGTCTGAAAGATATTGTTGGAAAGGTAAAGTTAAAGGACAAAGTATTAAGTATTTATAAGAACATTAGTAAAAATATTCAATTTATTTAAATTATAAACATTCTTAACAATGATTAAGGGTAAAATCAGATTTAAATTTTTCATGTAGTCTCTCTTGAAGTTTTACTAATAACAGTGGTCCATGTGCAATATTCAACACATAGTAAACTTGTAATCTTGAACTATTTGAAAGGATTATTGAACAATAAAATTAAATACTTACCGAAGGTTTAGCCGTGTTTCTATGGTTTTCAATGAAGTAAAATGGTAATCACATTAGTCCAATAAAAATAATTATTATCTAATCTATATCCAATTATGAAAAATTCCTTTTCACATTAACATAGAATTGATTGGACCTAGTGAGAATATTAATGGAACAAATATTACAATATTTCTTTCTAGTAATAAAATCAAGACACTTTTATGACAACTCATATATTGGTCATATTTCTTCTTCCGAAAGTAAAAAAACAACATTTTAGTAAAAAGAAGAAAACTATAAAAGAATAAAATATTTCTAACAAATTAATGGTATTTTACATTTTCAAAATATTCATTTTAAAAACAATATGAAGTTATATTTTAAGACACTAAGTTTTAATAAATTGATGAAATAACTAAATTGATGAAATAACTAGATTTAATATAAGTTATCTAATATATTTAGTGACTAGTAGTTAAAAACTGTGTAAAAATCTAATTTTAAAACATTTTTTTTAAATTTAAAAAATAAATAATAAAATAATATTTTATCTGTTCAATGTTATAATTTTCTAATTAAAGTTATAAAAAAGTTAAATTAACTTATTTCTAATATTTAAAAACCTACTTATTATTAAAATAAAATTTAAATTTTAAAGTAGAAAATAGTATTAAAAGAATTGAGTTAAATTCATAATAACACTTTTTATTTTTATAAAACTCGACATATATTTTAACAGGTCAATTGTTGAAATAGTATCAAAACTACAACAATAAAGTGATAATAAAAATAAGATGCAGACAAGATAATTTGATTATTTAACTCAACTACTTATTAAAAATAGACTGCAACAGAGTGCAGTAAGAAAAAATTCATTTTTTTGACAGCAAAAAATATAAAACTCATAACAAAACTACATTAAATCCAAATTAAGTAAGGTTGAGACTTTTTATAAAAGTTTAATTTAAAATATATTTTAGTTATTATGAAAAGATTTCATAATAATATTTAAGTTATTATTATTATTATTATTATTATTATTATTATTATTATTATAATAAAAAGATTTCATAATAATAGAATTATTGTTATTATTAGTGTAGTTATTATAAATATAGAAAATAGTGTCCCTACTGTGAAAACATAGAGTTACTTGTAAAAAAAAAAAATAGTATTATTGTCGGATAAAAATAATGTACTTCTAAACATATATAAAAATAATGTCAATGTTATTATTATAAATTTAGATAATAACGACATCACTATTATTATTAATAATTATTATTAATAATTATTATTAATTTGAATAATTATTATTATAAATTTAAATAATTGTATCCTATAAATATGAAAAATTATGGTCATTACAAATATTCAATTAAAAAAGTAGTGTAATTATTATTATAAATATAAAAAATACTAAAAATTATTGTTATAAATATAAAAACACTATGTTTACAAATCATATTTGAAGATATACTAGGCTTATACATCAGATTGAAAAATGTGTTATCTTCACCGATCAAATCTAAAAATTTAAGCTAAAAAACACATTACGGAATAAATCTAAAATCACACTACGTTTACAAAATAAATCTAAAAACACATTACAAATATGAAAAATTGTTATAAATCAGATTTATAAATACACTATACTCACATTTGATGGTCACTTTAATTTGAATTTTAAATTTTGATTAATTTAAAAATTTTAAATATTTAAATTACTTTTAATTTTATTTTATGTTGTACGTATATTATTATTCATATCACTTAATTATTTTGTACGTAGTAAAATTGATTCATGTACAAGCACTGAAGTACTAGAAAAGATTATTTTAAAAAAAAAAAAATAGTGAAATTTAAAAGAAAATCAAAACCTTTTGCTGTAAGTCAAATTTTCGGATAAGGAATAAAAATGCATAATCAATTTGTTGTATTTTGTTATTGGCTCGACTTGAACGAACAAACTGACTTTCAATCATAGGTCATATATATCACTAATTTATTTAATATTCACTTATCGTATAGTAGCATTTCAAAACAATCAATAAGTTAAAGAGATAACAGTATAGATTTCAGTATTTAAAATAGAGATTATATGTTATAAAATAGAAATTATATGTTATATATAAGTCAGTTCACTCCATTCTTCTGTTTCTCATTTTTTCTTTTTTCTTTTTTTTCTATTTTCTCAACTTCTTCATAAACTTTTTTTTTTTTTAAGTTTTTCTCTTGTTTTACTCTTTTTCTTTACTTTTTCTTATATACCTCATTTATTTTAGAATTTAAATTATAACAAAGAATCTTATATTTTAATATAAAATCATATCTAATTTTATACTAATATAATATATATATATATATTCTTATAGAAAAAAATCAAACAAATTAAATATTATAAAATTACTTGTTGATAATCAACGGACGATTCATGAATTTGTAATATTTAAATGTATAATTTAAACTCTAAAGAAATATGAGATATGTGTAAGGATAAATTCGAATTCTCAATTTTTCATTGAAAAATGGTTATAATATTTATGAAAAATTTATAATTGATTTTTCTTACATTGATGTCTTGACAATAATAGTATACTTAATAATAGTTATCAAATATTTACATTAATTTTTTAAAGGTGGTTTTTATATTTAATTTGACCCTTCAACAAACTATAAAAAGTGAAAAAAAACTTAAAGTAAGAACGACATTGACTTTAATTAATTTAAAGTTCTACTTTCTAATTTAGGATTTCATTTTCATTATAAAATTTCTATCTAATGATAAGTCTAAAAACAACACTTTTATAACAACTCTTATTAATCAAATTTCTTCTTTTAAGAATAGGTGATTAATGTTTCATCCTTTAATAATTTTATTCAAGTGGTATTTTACATTTCTAAATAAGTATTCATTTAAAAAAAAATAAAAAAAAAATAAAATTTTAAAACACTAATTTAATAAATTGAGAAAGAAGTAGATTTAAAATAAGTTATCTAATTTATTTAATGAACAGTATTTAAAAATACACTTCTATTGTAAAAAAACTAATTTAAAAAATTAAATTTAAATTTAGAAAAAAAATAATAAAATAATATTTTAAAATATGATTTTTATGGGCTCACGGTCATAATTTTCTAATTATAATCGGTTACGCGGCTGGAAGTTGAAAACTAAGGTGTAGAAAGAAAAAGTCCATTGACAAAACTACATCAAACCCAAATATTAGACTTTTATATAAATCTAATTTAAAATATCTTTTAGACAAATAATATCTTTTTCATAATAAAATGATGTTATTATCATGTTTAACTTGTAATATTGTATTAAAATTATATACTTATTTATTTTATAATTATTAAATATTTTACTTAAAAAGTTCAAACTTAAAGGATAAAAATTTGGCTTATAAATAAATATCTTATGATAAATAATAGATTTTTTTATGTTAAGTCACTTAAGAAAAAAATGAATGATAGATGATACATTTAACATTAGATTTTCAATTCTTGACTTAAGATTTCAAAATTAATTCTTTTAACCCAAATTTGATTTATCATATCTATCATAAAATATAGATTAAAAAACATAATATTGTGTTTTTAAATATTAAATCAAGATATTTGATTTTTCTTACTTTATTTTAGAAAATTATAAAAATTAGTTATTTGCTTTTGAAGATTCATAGTATTTTTTTTCATTATTTTTTAAAATTCATTAAAAAAAATTGTTTCTCCATTCAATAAAAATTGAAAAAGTAGTACAGTTTCAAAAAAAAATATGAAGTGCTGTTAGTAAGCTAAAAAAAGGTGTTTGTTATTATTTGTCAATAGATATATGGCGTTAATGATGTCACTATTGAAAAAATAATATTGTTATTGTAAAAAACAATAACAATATACGTGTGTATATAAACCCTATATATATATATATATGTATATATAATATTATTGTTATTGATTTGAATAATAATTTTTCAATACTATTATTAAGTTATCATATTGTTATTGATAATTATTAACAATTTAGATAATTGTTATTATAAATCATAATAATTATTATAAGTATAATACCACTATTTATATTTATTTGAAAGAATAATGTTACTATTCTTCAATATACGAAAAATTCTGAATCGAAACCCTCTTAAACTTTCTAAATTAAACTTTCTAAATCTAAATTCTTGTCACTTTCTAGGTTTAGAGAATGTGAAGTTTGATTTGAATGGTCAAAATCTCCATTGAGTGTAGGTTCTGGTGCTTTTGAAAATTTTACATTTGATTTTTCCTTCATTGATGGCTCCATACTAGTGGTATAGTTTTTCAAAGGTTGTTGTTCCATTTTGTTTGACCCTTCAACAAAGACATAAAAAAGATATGGGTGAGGATAATATTGACTACAATCAATGCAAGGTTTTACTTTCCCTTCTTGAATATCATTTTCATTATAACATTTATTTCTAGTAATAAAATCAAGGAAAACACTTTTATTATAATTCATATATTAGTCATATTTTCTTTTTTGAAAATAAAAAAATAATATTTCAGTAAAAATGAGAAAACTATAAAGGAATGAAATATTTTTAACAAATTAATGGTATTTCACATTTTCAAAATACTATTTTTAAAAAAATATGAAGTTATATTTTAAGACACTAAATTTTATTAAATTGATGAAATAATTAGATTTAATATATGTTATCTAATGTATTTAGTGACTAGTATTTAAAAACCGTGTAAAAATCTAATTTCAAAACAAAATTTTATTTTTAAATTTAAAAAATAAATAATAAAATAATATTTACAAAAGTGATTTTTATGTGTTCAATGTTATAGTTTTCTAATTAAAGTCATAGAAGAGTTAAATTAACTTACAGTAATAAAATAATAATAAAAATAAGGCGTGGACAAGATAATTTGATTATTTAACTCAATTACTTATTAAAAATAGAATTCAGTGAGGAAAAAGTCATAACAAAACTACATTAAATTTAAATTAAGTAAGGTTTAGACTTTTTATAAAAGTTTAATTTAAAATATCTTTTAGTTATTATGAAAATATTTTATAATAATATTTAAGCTATTATTATTATAAAAAAATTTCATAATAATAGAATTATTGTTATTATTATTGTAGTTATTATAAATATATAAAATAGTGTCCCTTATTGCGAAAACATAGGGTTACTTATGAAAAAAATAGTATTATTGTTAGATAAAAAGAAAGTACTTCTAAAAATATATAAAAATAATGTCAATGTCATTATTGTAGATTTAGATAATAAGGACATCATTATTATTAATTTTAATAATTGTTATTATAAATTTAAATAGCTGAATCTTTATGTATAAATATGAAAAAATATGGTCACTACAAATATTCAATTGAAAGAGTAGTGTGACTATTATTATAAATATAAAAAATACTAAAAATTACTGTTATAAATATTAAAAACACTATGTTTACAAATCAAATTTAAAGATATGCTAATCATACTACGTTAGAACAAATATAAAAAACACCACGAATTAAATTTAAAATCATAATCATACTACGTTAGAACAAATCTAAAAAACACCACGCATATATCAGATTTATAAATACACTATACTTATATTTCAAATCTAGAAAAACTCACTTACACTTAAAAATATGAAAAAATATTATCACTATACCATTATCTAACAAAAACTATGTAAAAATATCGAAAAGATACAACCGTACGTGTATTTACCAACAATTTCCAAAGATAAATATATAGAAAAGTATACAATTTATTTAAATTAAAGACTTACTTGTTGATGATGAACAACAAAATCAAATTCAAATTCTTCTCGTCGTCTCTTAAGCTTTTCTGAATAACACCTCCTGAGGCTCTTAACTTTTTGAATCGAAATTCTTGAAACTTTTTATATGAAAGATGTTTGAAGCAGAGTATTTACATTAAGGGAGAGAAAATAATAAGGATAACCTTCAAATATTTGAATTTAAAGTTTGGAAAAATAAAGTTAAGCATTCTAGAAGGTTCCTCCTGTCGCTGCCGCTTTGGTTTCAATCAAACAGAATAGTAATAGTATTAGTTTAATAAAAATGAATCATTATCCTGTTCTAATCCAACGATGTAAAATGGCTTTTGACAGTATTAAGATTAGTAAAAAAAGTTATAAAATCAATATTATAATTAATATATTTTATTTTATAGATTTAGTTTTTATTTGATAAATTTTAATATTCTCATGGTGACTTTAATTCGAGTTTTTAAGAATTTTAATAAGTTTGTTACTTTTAAGTAGTATTCCCAGGTTTTGATTTTGGATGTATTTCTATTATAATAACATATAAGCTTTATTTGATTTTTATATTTTCTTTTTTTCTTGGTCTTCAATGACTCTATATTGATTTTTAACATAAACTATTCTTAGGTTTTGAACACTATTTGAAGAAGAGAATCGTAACTGTAATCTTAAAATATTTGAAGATGAGGATTGTTGGAGAGTAAAAATACACTTTTACTGTAAAAAACCTAATTTAAAAAAAAATCAAATTTAAATTTAGAAAAAAAATAATAAAATAATATTTTAAAATATGAATTTTGTTGTCATAATCGGATACGGGGCTGCAAGTTTAAAAATAGGGTGTAGAAAGAAAAAGCCCATTGACAAAACTACGTCAAACCCAAGTATTAGACTTTTATAAAAATTTAATTTAAAATATCTTTTAGAAAAATAATATCTTTTTTATAATCAAATTATGTTATTATCATGGTCAATTTGTAACAATGTATTAAAATTATATATTTATTTATTTTATAATTATTAAACTTTTTTACTTAAAAAGTCCAAACTTAAAGGATAAAAATTTGACTTATATTTAAATATCTTATGATAAATAATAGATTTTTTTTATGTTAAGTGACTTAAGAAAAAAATGAATGATAGGTGATACATTTAACATTAGATTTTCAAGTCTTGACTTAAGATTTCAAAATTAATTCTTTTAACCCAAATTTGATTTATCATATCTATCATAAAATATAGATTAAAAAAACATAATATTGTGTTTTTAAATATTAAATCAAGATATTTTCTTTTTCTTACTTCACTTTAGAAAATTATAAAAATTAGTTATTCGCTTTTGAAGATTCATAATAATTTTGCATTATTTTTAAAAATTCATTAAAAAAATTGTTTCCGTATTCACTAAAATTGAAAAAGTAGCACAGTTTGTTAAAAAAATATATGAAGTGTTGTTAGTAACCTAAAAAGGTGTTGTTATTATTTGTCACTCAACACATAGACGGTGTTAATGGTGTCACTATTAAAAAAATAATATTGTTATTTTAAAAAAAATAAGCGGGTATATATATATATATATATATATATATATATATAGTATTAATATTATTGTTATTGATTTGAATAATAATTTTTCAATACTATTATTAATTTATCATTATTGTTATTGATAATTATTATCAATTTAAATAATTGTTGTTATAGATCATAATAATTATTACAAGTATAATATCACTATTTATATTTATTTGAAAGAATAATGTTACTATTATTGTATATACGAAAAATTCTATTACATAGATAAAATTCATTATTTTCATTGTTATACATATGATAAAAATATATATTTTTATTGATGTGGACACTTTGATAAGATTAAGTGTTATTACTTTAAAAAAATATTACATTGTGTTGTTGGGATTATTACATATTTTATATATTTTTATTATATATATGTATTTTTTATTTTTGGGTAAGAAAATATCACATTAGATATTGATTGGTTTAGCATATTCTAAGGAGAAAGTTTAGGAAACACTGTTATATATATTTTAGTTTTTTTAAATGATTGAAATAATAGAAAAGAAATATGTGATATTATATTGCGGTGTCAGAGTCATAACCATATAAACTCAGACATTATGAATCATGGTTGATGATGCAAATGTCATGGACAATAGACGGAGAAGCCTGGAATCATATGATAGGAGATTTGAGTGATTTGCATAACTTATAGGACATATCTCCATGTTCTATTGGTTTACCAGATGGGAGCAACATTGTGGCTACCAAGGAGTGATCATCACTCTTGTGATTTTTGTCTTGGAAATGTTTTATATGTGCCTGAATTATCTTGTAACTTAATTGTGTCACAACTTATAGATCGTTCTAATTGTATTTTTTAGTTCACTCATAACATGTGTGTTATATAGGACCAAACTTCAATAATGTTGACTGGTGCGGGGATGAACTATATTATATTAAGAGGATAGTGTGTGTTATAACTTTGAAAGTTGACAAATGAGTGTTTTTAGATCTTTGAAATCAACGATTAGGACATCCATATATGCAAGTTACTAAGTTAGTTCCACGACCTTTTTACCTAATTATCATCTTTTTAGTTTTTGATTTTCCTTAATAGCACCCTTTATTTTTTATTTCTCTCAATAACACTCTTTATTTTTTAATTTATGAAATAACACTCTTTTGTTTTTTGTAATAGCATTCTTTTTTTTTGTAATAGTTATTAAAAATTGTGATTGTTAGTTTATTAAAATTAAGATAAAAACAATGTAAAATAATTAAATTCAAATTTAAAAAATAGAAAGAAAATTAAATATTTATAGGTTTTTAAACTAATTAATTATAACAGGAAAAAAATGATAAATTATTTATTTTATATTTTATAATAAATTTAAATTTGGCATAAAAAATTATATTAAAATAAATTATAATAATTTTGTGATTGTATTTTTATATTAAAATTGATTTTGGAAGAAAAAAAATTATAATAAGTTATAAAATTGTTATTTTAATTAAAATTAGTATTTTTAGTTTGTTTAAAAAATATCTAAATAATTAATGACAATAATCAAATAAAAAATTGATAAAGATAAAATTTGATTTTTGATAAAGATAAATTTTGATTTTTGACAAAGATAGAATTTGGTTTTTGATAGAGATAAAATTTGATATTTTATTAAAGATATCATTTGATTTTTTAGAAAGATAAAATTTGATTTTCTATAAAGATGTAATTGATTTTTAGATAAAGATAAAATTTGAGTTTTGATAAACATAAAATTTATGTTTCATTTCACACAAAGAATTTTGTGTACTATTAACTAAACTATTTGGTGAATATATGATTGTCATTTATTATCCTCCCTATGTTCAAAGTGTATTGCATCATTTTAATAATTAACAATTTTTAAGTGATAAAGATAACATTTAAAAGTAATTTATAAATAAATTAAATTTTATTTAAAATTATAAAACCATTTAATTAATATTTATTTGTAAAAATGATTTAACAATTTTATTTTATTTTTGCTATTAATTATTTAGATATATTTTTAACAAATGAAAAATACAAATTTTAATTCAAATAATAATTTTATAATTTATTATAATTTTTCTTCCAATATCAATTTTTAATACAAAAATGCAACTAGTAAATTATTATAATAAAATACAATCACAAAATCATAAAAACATAAAAAATAAAAAATAATAATTGTAATTAATGTACTGACTATACATTAATTAAAGAATAAAAAAAATAAAAGAGTGCGGAATTAAAGAATAAAGAGTGTTATAGAGGGAAATAAAAAATAAAGAGTACTATTGAGGAAAATAAAAATTAAAAATGTGCTAATTAGGTAAAAAAAAAGTCTAGTTCCACTTATGGATCTTAAGAAAGGTAGTGAAAATTTAAATAAATGTTGTGATGGATTAAGGAAAATTTTCCTATTAGTGATTCTAGAGCATAAGATGTTTTAACATTAATACATTGTGATTCATGGGCCTTTATAGAAATGTTTCTTCATGTGGAATATCCTATTTTTTTTTTACTATTGTTGACGATTACTTTAGAGTTGTGTGGATATATTTGCTTATTGATAAGAAAGAGGTGTCAAGTACTCCAAAAATGTTTTTCTCCATGGTGGAGCGTCGATTTAATAAACAAGTAAAACTTGTAAGGACCGACAATGAAATGAAATTTACACGTATGAAAAATTATTTCCTTAACATAATTTTTCAAATATCATGTACGGGGACACCACAACAAAAATGGATGGGTGAAACGTAAACATCAACATATATTAAATGTAGCTTGAGCTTGGAGATTTCAAGAATGTTTGCATATTGATTTTTTGGGAGAATGTGTCAGCTGGTTACTTGATAAATAGAACTCATTTTTCAATTTTGAATGGAAATACTCTTTATAGAGTTCTTTTTTGTTGTGACCTACCTCTGATCATTTATGAGTACTCAGATCATTATGTTATGCTCATAAGTAAGGGAGGTTATGGGATAAATTCGATTATCTAAGTAGGAGATGTATTTTTGTTGGATATCCATATGGAAAGAAGGGGTGGCGTTTATATGATCTAGAAACTAATGAATTTTTTTGTCTCACGAGATGTGAAGTTATCATAAACGAATTTTCCTTTTGCTTTGCCTCCTAAAGAAGACTTTCCTACAACATCCGTTTAGGCGGGTCTAATGTGTTTTTGAGGAGTTTGATGACTTGGAAAAGAAATGGGACCAAGCAAGACATGATGAGCATGAAGTGCTTGGTGCAATACTAGTACAACATGAAGATGATGGTGCAATAAATAGTACTTCTGTATAGGAACTAAATGAGCAGGATGATTCAAAATTCCATAAAAAATTGTTGGGTCAGGGTCACAGACAGAAAAAATCATCAGTTTTGTTGCACAACTACGTTACTCATACAATACGAAAGTTGAGTTCATTCCCACTAACACCCAAACCAAGGCATTCCTCAAGTAATTCATATCCCATTGCACACTATTTAAATTGTAATAAGTTTTCTCCGTGACATAAAATATTTCTTGCAGCAATACATGCAGAACGTGAACTTGTGACATATTTTGGGACAGTAAATGATGAAATATGACAAGATGTAACGCAACATGAGATATATGCTGTGGAGAATAATAATACACAGATGATCGATGACCTACCAACACCTAATAACACCTATGAACATTAGGTGATTTCCTTTCAATTATATTCTTTATCTTGTATTTGGTTTATTATCGTATATTTTTGCAACTAGTAGGTAAAGTTTATACTTTATAGTCAAATATCCACCACCAAACAATTTTGTATGATATGCAATTGGTAGCGGTATATATATAAGATTCTACAGAGTCTTGGCACCCACTTAGGGGGTTTAGAAGACAAAACAAATTTTAAGAAATTTATATCCTTTAGCTTATTAGACTAACAATGTCGATTACAACTTATAAATTTTAGAATTTGCTTTAATTGTCATTTTTTTAACATGTTAAAATGCATTATATATGTATGTTAATGTTATTTAAATTTATCTATATGTTTAGGACGACTCTTAAAACATAAAAAAATTGTCAATCCTTGAGAACAACAAATATCACCTATATATCCAATAACTTAATAGAGTGTAGTGAATACCAAAATTAACATGTAAGTGATAACTCTTGATTTGTTTATATTTTTAGAGTTTAATTGTATTTTTTTAAGTGTTTCTTATTCTGTGTTTTTAGTTAATATTTATATTTTTCATAGAAAATAGGTATTTAATTGAAATTGTATTAATATTAGATTTTTAGACAAGTTTTCTATATTTTCAGCATAGACTATATTTATTGTCTTATTTATCATTTTTTTTTCTTATAAACATCCTTTTGAGCTGGTTCTTGTTGTAGTTGATCTCTTTAGTTTTTTCTTATACGTTATTTCCTATTCATTGTTTTGTTTTCTATTAAATTTTTTCATCATTCATTTGTATCATCAAAATTCATTGATTTTGATATATTAAAAAAGTTTTTAAATATATTTCAAAATATAAAATCAATGTATTTTGAACGCACAATACAGGGACAATACCAAAAATCTAGCAGAGAATTTAAATTTCATATCATCCCCTTCAAGACACCACACCAATTTGCAATGTCATCAATGTGATTCTTATGATATTTTTTCCATCATTAAACATCTTTTCCATTGCTACCTCAACTCGTACGAGAAAAATATCATCTAAAAATTCGTAAATATGACAATAAAGCAGTTATAAGAAGGCCAATTTGTATAGAATTTTTTTTATGCTAGTAAAACAACATGAAATTGAGCCAGGAGGGAGAAAATAGATTAACAAAGTGGTTTAATTGATTATTCACCTGAAAGCAACAATTTCAGTGAGGTTAACCAAAAGTCAACACAGAACAAAGATAGAGAACTAACTCATGTATTCTCATCATTCAAGATGCTTAAGCAATGGGATTGTGTCGGTTAAGTATATCTTTGTAACTATCCTTTTTACAATTGTGTCATTTGAAAATGAATTTGTGATATTGCATCTAATATTAATTATTGAATTGAATATTTATTACTAAATAAAAAATTAAACTTAATAGTTATGGTAAAACTTATTTAATGATTTGATTTCTCATCTCACCACCATTATGAGAAAATTGACGTAACTCACAATAACTTACAATAATTCTCCTCTCAATATTGATCTACATAAAATCAAACTTTTGACCTTAATTCTAATACCAATAGTTAGATAAAGTGTTTATCACAAAACCAACAAAATTTAATTAATAGTTAGAACAAAAATATTTCTACTTAAAAATATTACATACTTGATATCCTAGTCTTGAATGTAATAAACAATACCCACAATAAATAATATAAATTAACATAATTAAATATCAAGGGAACATCAAACATTTAAGCATAAGGCATTTTTAAAATTTGACACAAGTCTTAACTATTTTAATTATAATTGGAAGTAAAACGAATTATTATCTCCTAATGAGTAAATTAAAGAAAAATAAGAAAAGCATTAAAAACCATCCAAAATTTTAATCATACATTAAATAAAAAAAAACTATTATCATGTTCAAAGTTGAGTTGTAGTACGTTCATACAAGATGGAAACTTACCTTTAATAATATGGTGCCTTAAGTAAGGTTTACTTAGATAAAACAATATGTTCTCTACCCTAAGTCCTCATTTAGGATAAGTCATAAGAAGCTCTTGCGTGGAAATAAGACATGATGCACCAAAATTATAATAACTTGACTTCCAATAATCGTAAATCAAAGTTATATAATTTGAATATTGCAAACGAAACAATGTAAACATTAAAATAAATTTAAAGAATATTCACATATTAGTAAACAATACAAAACAATTCATGAGTGGATATAAGGAATAGTTTAAATGCATGTCGTGACATCAATAAAAGATAATAAGATTAATTTTGCAACTTTCAAAATTTATAAAAACTAAGGATTGAAGAAATAAAATCAAAATGATTATACTCATGTATGAACTTAAAACATTTAAATTTAATATTTATAAATATTGTAACATGAACTATGATTGTACAAGCTCATAGATCCTTTTTATTCAAGTTCTCATCTTAATCATAATCACTATCAACTTCATCTAAGGATCTTGTCAACTTCATGTAAGGATCTTGTCTCCATGCTCTGTCTCCATGCTCAAATGTCTTAGGATGTATAAATTAGGATAGCAATTTACTAAGCATTTCAAGGATTTGGTTGGAAAGTTCTTCATGGCAACTTCCAAAATTTTTTGCCATTTGAGGATGTATTTAATTTCACTAGAGACTCAAATTTTTATCCTCTTTTTATCCTCTTCTAATGTCTATGACTCTGAAACTTCTTTTCCCATTCCATCAAACTTCCAACATGAAAAGGTTGCACCAATCTCCAATTTCAAGAGTTCTCTTGCTTCACTAATGTGTAGTTTAACACATTCAACCGATCCTGAATTTTTGCAGTAGCATGAGTCAGGCCTACCTTTTCCAATATCTTTTGTATCATTTTCACAAATATTAGACATTGGCCAAACTTGAACACCTAACCACTTTAAATCGTCATTATTGTGACATCTTACATTTGTTGAGCCTTCCCACTTAGGAACTTTAGCTTGAAAACGAGGTCCAACAGGAATAACTGGCCTTGGAGTTTCATTATCATCTGACAATGTGTTGTTTTGTGTTTGATTGAGTTCCATGTCTTCATTTTCTGAGTTTAGAGAATGTGAAATCTCACTTGAATTGTCAAAATCTACATTGAGTAATGATTCTAGTGTGTTTGGAGATTCCATTGCTGATTTCTCCTTCACTAATGTCTCAGTACTAATAATATAATTAGTAGTAGTCTCCAAATATTTACCATAGTTTTTCAAAGATTGTTGTTTCATTGAATTTGACCCTTTAACAAAGGCATCAAAAACACCTAGGTGAGGATAACATTGGTTACAATTACCGCAAGATTCTACTCTCTCATCTAAGATGTCATTTTCATTACAAATAACTGGTTCAAAAACATCAATTTTATGACAACTTACGTATTGATCAAATTTCCTCTTCTGAAAATAAGAAAACAAATATTTCAGTAAAAAGAAGAAAATTATTAAGGAGTAAAAGATTTATTACAAATTAGTGGTATTTTATATTTCCAAAGAAGTGTTATTTTTTAAAAATTATATTTTAAGACATTAACTTTTAAATAGTTTAAGAAATAAGTATATTTAAATAAGTTGTCTCATTTATTTCCTGACCCTTGTTTAAAAGCACACTCACTACAAGAAAAAGATTGTTTAGAGACCAATTTTTAGCTATCAAATGGAATGGTTACTAATTATGACTAAAATAGTTACCAAATTAGATTTTGGTTGCTAAATAACTACAAAATAGAAGTAATGATTGAATTCAGCGACCAATTAAGTCAAATAATTGATATCTAACATTAGCTACCAAGGTTATAGTGACCTATGTCATTAGATTCTAAATTGGTCTCTAACTTAATTAGATACCAATTTAGAATATAATGACATAGATCACTAAAATCTTTGTATCTAATGTTAGATACCAATTATTTGACTTAATTGGTCGCTAAATTAAATCATTACTTTTTTTTATAGTTATTTAGCCACCAAAATTTAATTTAGTGACTATTTTGGTCACAATTAGCAACCATTTTATTTGATAGCTAAATATTAGTCTCTAAATAGTTTTTTTCTTGTATTGACTTATAATATAAAAAATTTAATTTTAAAGTAAAAGTTTACATTCAAATTTGGAAAAGAAATAATAAAATAGTATTAGAATATGACTTTTTTTCAATGTCACATTTTTGATTAAAGTGATGGAAGAGTTAAAATTACTCATTTCTATTATTTAAAAAATCTACTTATTATTAAAGTAAAATTTAAACTTTAAATTAGATAATAGTACTAAAAGAATTGCGCTAAAGTTTTTTACAATTAAAACTATTAATAAGGTTCTTTTTCGATAATAATTTACCAAATTGACTTAAATACATAATAACACTTTATTTTTATAAAACTAGACATATAGTTTAAGAGGTCAATAATACATCACTGCAAGGTGTAAATAATGTCAAATTGAAATAATAAAGTAATAATATTAATTAAATATATATATAACAAAAATGATATGCGGATCATGAGTGTGCAGGTTCAAAATTGGGGTGCAGGAAGTAAAAGCAGAAATGTATATAGTTGATCTTCTATATAATAGCTAGTGCAACGTAAAACACCGTAACATAGATCTTTAAAGAGTACATACCACACATTTTGCATTATGATTGATCTTGTCCATTAGGTTTTCAAGTTTTTTAATGGAATGATTTTACTCAAGATTGCAAAACTAATTCTTCCAACCCAAAATTCTTGTTTTCCGTATCTATCACCTGAAAGCAAAAAAAGAAAAAAAAGGAAAAAATAACTATTATAAATATAGATGACGATGAAATCTGTGCTTCTAAATAAATAAATATATATAAATAAATAATTTCAATATGATTATTGATACATATAGGCCAAGGATATATTTTAGACCCAAATGAAATTATAGGATGCCAAAGGTAAATAAAAAATTACACTCATCAAGAAAGACCTAACAAGAGATTCAATTTAACTCTTAAAATTCACGGCCAAAATAAACTGTCATCTCCTATATAACTATATTCGACAGCTTACTATTTGGAAGTCTCTGCCTAAACGAGCATTTTACATATAACTGACAAGGAATTCCACTAAAAACTGGTCATCTTGATACTTTGGACTTGTCGAATTTTTACAGTATGATGGTTAGCTGTTAATGGACTGGCGATACTCATGGTTTCTTTGGGATCAATATTAGGTATGCAGTTAATCAACTTAACTAGTTGAGATTTGATACTATTCATTAATAATAACCAATTACATTTAAATTCAACATAACTAATTACATTTAAATTCAACAACAGTATGAGAATATCTCATAGAACAAATATAAATACCAGATAATAGATATTAAAGAAAGATATCTTTTATTTAGGTCCAGAGTGATAAAAAAAATATCAACCACTACAACAGTCATAAATTTAGATAATAAGTATCACTATATATATAGATTTAGATAAAAACTATCACTATTGTAATGGATAGTTATTATCAATTTGGATAATTATTATCGTAAATGTCACTAAATAAATATGAAAAATAATGTTAGTAATGATATTCATTTGAAAGAAGAGTGTATTATTATTATTGCATATATGAAAATTATAATGCGTAGATAAACAACATGTTACTGTTAAAGATAGGAGAAACACCACTTTTTTGTATATATAGAAATTGTTTCAATATTATTAAGTGTTGTTAATTTAGAAATTATTATACTATTGTTATATGATTTGTTTTAACTAAAATGGTGTAATTTTACAAAAAAATTACTAAAATAGGCAATATATTTAAAATTTTATCAATATGAGGAAGTTGTACTAACATGACTCGATATCATTGTGAAAAAGTGAAAAAGTTATACACGCATGTTACGAGTTTGGATTTATGAGAGTGAACCGTGTAAACACAACTTTGATGAATGTTAATTGATTTTTATTTACAAATGTGAAAACCTCCTACGCCTATCAGGTGTGTGGTTGACAGACCAGGTCTGGAAATCCCTTACGCCTACACTGCTAGGTTGATCAGGTATGTGGTTGACAGACCAGGTATGTGGTTGACAGACCAGGTCTGAGAATCACCTAGGCCTAGACCGCTAAACTTACGGACTAGATCTGAAAACATGTTACGCCCACATACTGGGTCAGAAAATGTATAAGCTAGGCGCTATGCTTATAGATCAAATATGAAAATGTGCTACGCTTTCAGATAAAGTCTGAAAATGTTTTACACTTGTAGATCAGATTTGGAAACCTACCGTACTTACGAATCATATTTAAAAATCTACCATATTTGAAAATCTACTATGTAGGAATCGGATCTGAAAGCGTGTCACGCTTACAAATCAGATCTAAAAGCGTGTCACGCTTACAAATCAGATTTGAAAATACAAATTAGATATGAAAATATAGACCAAATCTAAAATCGCAATATGCTTTTATATATATATATATATATATATATATATATATATATATATATATATATATATATATATATATATATATATATTTTTATATA
>Ga0099825_1004591_pt1 | contig 18045 bp, 9 predicted proteins | sample SiratroredBW_FD_76838 | JGI IMG/M metagenome (GOLD analysis project Ga0099825, IMG submission 76838) | Root nodule microbial communities of legume samples collected from California, USA - Siratro red BW | ecosystem: Host-associated > Plants > Roots > Nodule | place: USA: California | collected...
AAAAAAAAAAAAAAAAAAAAAAAAAAAAAAAAAAAAAAAAAAAAAAAAAAAAAAAAAAATATATATATATATATATATATATATATATATAATTATTGGAATCAATTATTTGATGAATTAGGTATAAATCAATTTATTTTTCATATAATATATATATTGTTATAATAAATATACATTAATGCTAATAATTGTTTCTTGTTTATAATTTATACCTTCTTTACATTTTTCTAATTATTTTAGTGTGATAAAATTAAGTAAAAAAAGTTAATATGACTTGGGTCAACATGCTCAAAATTTTCAATGTAAGCTAATTTGGTAAACTAATTGACCCTTGTGTCAGATTTTAAACTTTTTTTTAAATGATAAAGAAGTACAATTACAAATTTAGCATTTGAATTAAAATAAATAATTTAAAAAAACATGTGGTTTTTGTATTGTTTAGAATTATTTTGACATTTTGAAAATTTTAAATTAGAAATATTGTTTAAAAGTGTAAAAAAATGATTTAGATCATACATGGAAATAAAAATTGTTGAATTTTAGATGCTTCAAAAAGTAAAAAAAAAATTAGTAATATAAATAGGAAATTGTAAATTTCATTGAATTGAAAAAAACAAGAAAATACCACATAACATAATCCAAGAAAATACCATATAACATAATCTAACAAAAGCAAAATACAACCCTTAATGTCTCATATTCATAACATCTAATAACTTCTTGAGACGACGATCTATAGGCATGCCAAATAGAAGCTTCGCTAAAGGCTGGTTACTACACAGGGTTTCATAATAGTGGTCAAATAGGTCTTCATTCCCAATGTTCAATTCAACTAACATCTGCCATATCTCACTTTCTGAGTAATGGACAGATGAGTGACGATGCCAGTTTTGCACATGTTCTCGAAATATTGCATTGTGTTCAGCGACGATGGATGGCAATCTATCTATATTGTCATTGCCTTGTCGCATTGCTTGACTGACATCATCAAGCTTCGTAGTTAGACTAGTGAATTGGGCATCCATAAAGTCAACCATGGGTGTCTTTCTCTTTGAACCCCTTGAGGATGACGTCCCACCTGAGGGTATAGATGGTGCAGATTTTGTTGCTCCTGGACTGATGAATCCACGGGTGGTGATGCGAAAGTTTCGTCAATGTCATCATGAAATGTCGGTGGCTCTGGTATATATTCCATGCAGTTTTCATTTAGGTTTAGACTAAAACCTTGAGTCTGCAAACGTTGTCTAACTTATTAGGGTGTTTGCACTCCAGTCCCAGTGGCACGATCTGCCCCCCATAGCTCCTCCATAAGGTCATAATGTCTGATTGGTTTAACCCTCGATTTACTAGCAGTAGGTTTAACCTGTTCATAAATTTGATGGTCAATTTCAATATAGGAAACTTGACATAACCAAAATTAAAGCAAATATTGCAGTGTTTACCTTAATTAGGTCATTCCAAACTTGGCGGTAGGTTTAACTTGTTCATAAATTTGACGGTCAATTTGAAAATAGGAAACTTGACATAACCAAAATTAAAGCAAATATTGTAGTGTTTACCTTAATTAGGTCATTCCAGACTTCGTCTTTAGCTTCAAATGTTTTAGTTGATTGGTTCCATGCAAATCCACTGAGCCCACTAAATAAATCGTGGACCTCACACCACATGTCCTTCATCACTTTTTGTCTATTTTTGACATTATTTTTTGTTATCCCCAACAAACCAGACTGCCGGAGAGCTTCCACAATGTTGGTGTACGCCTAGGTCATCCAACTACGGTCCACCCTATTCCCCAAACGGGCCTCATCTATCATAGTTGAGAGTAGGCGAAAATCCATGTCCGTTGTCCACTTTTTGAACTCACGCATATGTTCAGATGCTTCCGGACCCATTCGAATAATGTCTCGACATTGTTCCGTGTGCACTAGCTATGACATCAACTCTTGCCGACGACACTCTTTTTGTGGGACGTCCATGATAGTAATGCTTCTAGTCCCTTGACCGACACTTAACATATTCAAGAAGTATGCAACAACACAAAGAATTGTCATTGCTGATCTTTGGTTCCTCAACTGAATTTGTTGTTGTAGTTGTAACATTACATTCATGTCCACAACACCATTAACAAGTTGATCCATATTAAGAATGTAATCCTTCTCTCTCTAGTGCGAGGGTCCAAATGCTAAATTTCTTTCCTTATCCATGTAAGAAATTCCTCTCCCACATAACACCCGATAACTTAATTTTTAATCAAAACTTTAATTATAAACATGCATAATAATTACAATTACAATTTCACGCAACTCTCACGAAAACGCAACTCCTAAATTATTCAAAAATAAACATAAATCCTAAATACTAAATACTAAGTAAATGAAATTATTATAAAATTCAAATTATAAACATGCATACTAATTAAAATTTATAATTTCAGACAACTCCAAAAAAAACATATCTTCTAAATTATTTAAAATTAAACATAAATCCTGAATAATGTAATAAAATCATAAATTTATTATTCTACTAAAATATACAATTTAGTCTAAATCATAATTAACTAAATTCTTATTTTATTTCTATAAAAATATTAATAAGTTATAATAAAAAGTATATAAACAATCTACTTAAATTGACTAAAACAAATGAAAGATATACTTAAATTTGAAATAAAAATATTAATAGATAACATTTAATTAAAAGTAATTATTCAAAATTAAATATTCTTATTATCATATATATAATTACCATTAAATGTTATATTTAATATTTGTTTACTTTTAATCACTTTGTAATTAACTGTTGTTAAAATAATGATTAGTAAAAATATGAATAATATTTTCTATTTTTTTATTAAATATCTTATATTTTAGTTATGTACCAATAGTTCAAAATACTCTCACAAGCATAATTTCACTCTCACAACACATAACACCTTCATATATAGCCACTCCATGGTTCAAGGCTTATATAAAAGCAGATTTAAACTTATTTGAATGTAGTCAATGTTATTCGCTGTGAATCTCTCCAATCTATGCAAAGGAATCTCACGGGCTACACAAAGCTGCACCTATCAGCGTGCTATAGTGCATATGACAAATCTTAGACCTACTTAAAAGGAGTGGTTTGTAATTTCCAAAGTTAAAGGTATTTATAATTTTCACTTCATTTACAAGGGCTATTTCCTAATTTCAAATTTCATTCCTTCAAATCTATGAGCCAAAATCACTAAACAATTCATCCACTCCAATCCATCTTGTTAAATATTAAATCTCCTCAAATTAGTCTAACCAAACATAATCTTATTCCTTAAACAAGAGACTTTATTTAAGTAACAATATTAAACGAAATTATTTATATTTATTTAAATAATATAAATAATTAACGAATATGTTACAATTTGTTTTTTCATAAAATATTGTAAGATTTATTGATTTGAGGAAAATTACCATGATGTATTTATTGTGTCATTTTGCCACCGTGATTTTTGGTGGTGTGTCCTAAAGAGACTTCCCAACACGCAACAACCCCACGGAATCAGCGACATGGAGTAACCCTCTCTCACTTTCCCTTCTGAATTCTCATTCACGCCATCACTCCCATTACAAATTTATGGCCTTTTCAACTCTCCACACCTTCCCTTTGGCTTCCTTTTCTTTTTCTTATTCTTCATCTTCTTCTTTCCACCTCAAACCCTCTTCTTTCCTTCCAAAACCCACCACTCTACTCCCCAACCCTCGCCCTCTTCGCTCTTTCCCTCGCGCCATGCCCGCCTCCTTCATCCAAGATGCCGTTGGAGGGGCGATTTCCCTCGTCCAGTCGTCTCCCGCCACTTGGCACTCCGCGCTTCTCAGCAACGTCATGATATTTCTTTTCGGTTCTCCCATTTTGGTCACTGGGCTGTCTCTCTCCGGCATCGTTGCTGCTTTTCTGCTCGGAACGCTTACTTGGCGCGCTTTTGGGCCTTCTGGGTTCTTCCTTGTTGCCGTCTACTTTGTCATTGTGAGATCAATTTTCTCTCTTGCTAACTTTCTTTTGAAAGTGCTGCTTTTTTCAGTGTAAAGTTGGGGGTTTTGGGAGTGGTGTTGATTTTTGTTCTGGAGTGGGGAATCTAGGGTCTTTGAAATATTGTAATATTGGGTATTTGTTGAGCTGTAATATTGGGTGGTGCTTTTTCCTTGTTTTGAAAATGTGTTGTTTGAGAGTGACAAATGTGGGGATTAAATTTGTTTTTTTCGATGAGTTCTCATAACCGGTGTGGAAGATCAAGTTGTTCGTTAAGTTTATTTGAAGAGAATAATTTTGAGGGAAAAAATGGTTTTGCTTGAAATTATATGCAATTCTGAAAGTGGGTCTCGAGGTCTTTTTAGATTTTGTTTATGGGAAAAATGATAAATTTTGTAGAGAAGGATTGCTTATTCATTGAGTTCTGTGCAATGCCGAAAATGGGTGTGAGAATTTTCCTTTCTTTTGCTGCTGGGTTTGAGGCTTGTTGTGTTCTTTGGATTTGATTTGTTTGGGGTTTGTTAGGGTACAGCTGTTACAAAGGTTAAAATGGCGCAGAAAGTGGCTCAGGGGGTTGCTGAAAAAAGAAGAGGAAGAAGGGGTCCGGGTAGTGTTATTGGATCTAGTGCTGCTGGTTGCATTTGCGCTTTCCTGACTATTTTTGGTGTTGGGGGAGAGGCATTTTCTCGGCTTTGGAGGCTCGGCTTTGTTGCCAGTTTCTGTACCAAGTTGAGTGACACTGTCTCAAGTGAGATTGGGAAGGCATATGCAAAAACAACGTGAGTAGTGTATTTTATTATCCAGATCTACTTATGAAGAATTGTTATGCATTTTTATATGTTAACTTTTGTAGAACCCCCAAGGTTTTAAATTGCAAATACGGTTTTATTTCTACCTCTGATATTGTGGAAAATTGTGGATGAATTGCATTCGGTGTGACTACAATTGTGGCTGCAATGATCACAAGAGACCCCAAAAACCATGACATTGCTGTTGAACTTAAAGCTGCAACTGCAAACTGTTTTCTAAAATCTTGGAACCTTGACCCCTTCCCCTTATGTTAGTTTTTTTTATCATGAACTGACGAAATCCCTCAAAGAATCATGATTCTGTATTGATGCGGAGATCTTTTAAGCTATTCTGTAATTTCTGTTGATAAATTTTCCAACTTGTAGCTAACCTGGTGTAACACGTGTTATGGTGCATGGATTATACTGGCAATAACTATTGTATTGTGAATTCAATGTGTAACATAGCCCGGTGTACTATTTTCTTGTACATTTTACTTTATTTCCACTACTAGTATTTTTGGCCTGAATTTATTAAAGTAGTTTCTCATTAATTGTGAAATGTGAATTATGATAACCAATTCTAGAAATTTTCTGGCATAATATCCAGGTACCTAGTTACATCATTTAAGGTAGTTCCAAGAGGCACAGAAGGGGCTGTTAGTGTTGAAGGAACCTTGGCTGGAATTGTAGCTTCTGTAGTTCTGGCATTTGTCAGTTTTCTCATGGGTGAGGTACTTCAGTAATTCCTGTCTCCGTAACATCTATACTTATTGCAAATTCTTAACAGAAACACTAAATAGAGAATAGACTTCCCAAAAATAAGCAGCCACCACTAGGATTTTGGGACTGAAACAATTCGTCTCCGTCTTTTATGGCTGAGAAATAAACAACCACTTATCTCTAGATCACGAACTCTACTATTAATTAACCACTTCCCTCAATATTTGAGCAATGTAGTGTTTTCTGACTATATACAGGGAGAGTAATTTATAATTTTTTAGAGCTTCTAATACATTAACTTTGAATTGTGCTCATGTCCTCCCCTCGATGGCCTGTAAAACCTACAATATTATTGTGTTTGGCATTCGGGAAGCTGTGTTTGGGGTCTGAACTGCGAGTGAATTGATTTTGAAATAGTAAATACTGTCATTATAAGGTTAAATATACTAACTTGATCAGTTATGGAAATGGGATTTGGTTAAATTAAGGGCAACCTTCTCAGGATCAGTTGTGGTGGTGTAAGGGTTTTGTGTGAGGTAAAGTTCTAAATTTTGCAATGCTAATAATGGTTGCATTAGGGCTTTTTAGAGTGGGAGTGCATTTCTATGCCAGTTGATTTGTGTTTGTTTGTATGAGGTTTGTGTTGCACTTATCTGTTAAAAGGACATCTTAGAGGAATTTAATAGCATGTATTGATTTTATGTTTAAATTATTTTTAAGTGAGTGGTAGGTTTAGTATTCACAGATAAGATTTCTGATCATTGAACACCAAAATATTTACAACCATAGTTATAAATCTTAGATAGTAGTGCTTAGCGGGTCCTGGCAAATTCTGAAATTGCTATAGCAGGAAAAGGGACGAGTGCTATTTTATTTATAATACAAACTAAATAGGATATACTGCACATATAAATACTCAAAAAAGAAAGATGGGACCCATTGAAAACTAAAAATTTGGTGGGACTCATTGTGGATAAGACCCACCAAATTTACAAATCTAAGTCCTAAACATGAATTAATGCAATCCTTCCTAAGGGAGTTCAGTAAAACTATGCTTTATGTTATATGTCAAATATAAATTGGCGAATCCTTAAATATGTAGTTGCTACTTTACGGTCAGCTGCTGATGACTTTATGAACTTAAATTCTGTTTCTGACTTGCTTCTGTATTTTTATTGAACAGGTTGGTTCACATGAAGCAATTATATGTGTACTAGCTGCTCAGATTGCTAATCTTGGTGAGAGTATAATTGGTGCTGTACTTCAAGATAAGGAAGGATTTAAATGGGTAGGTTCACAAAAGCACTTATATTTCATTTTCAGATGTATGACAAAAATCTGTTTGATCTTGCCTATTAAATTTGTGTACATGTGTTCGAGTTTTATCTGATTTCAAATATGTATTCTTGAATGCCAATTTGGTAATAAGATTAAATGATGGTCCAAATTCAAAATTTATGAAATATGGCAAACTGATCTTGGCTAGTTTGTATACACACATTCACCATACAGCTTCGACTCAAAGCCGGGTATCATTTTTATTTTTACATTTACCAGCTTAACATGCATATCTGGTAGCAATATGCATGTGTACTTTGTCACTAGTTATGTATGACTACTTTCTATATTTGCAGCTGAACAATGACGCAGTCAATGTCATCAACATATCAATGGGCAGCATCATAGCAGTGTTCATGCAGCAAGCACTCCAGATCTGGTGTTCCTAAAGTTGATATGGGTTTTGGAGAAGCTCAATCATATTAACATGGACAAAAGAAGCCTGTCCTTGTGCTCAGTGGTCATACTCAAAGGACGTTGGTTGTTACAAAGCTTAATAGCAGTGGCAATTAAACGAGAAAACTCAATTAAGATGTAGCCATGATTCAAGTCAAGTCTCATGTACGAGGAGCTGTGGTTCTTGCGAAATGTAGGTGTGAACCTCCATTTCTTGATTTCAGCTTACTATGAAGAAATAGAACCGTTTCTCTAGAGTATTTCGGTCTTTATTTCCCTTTTATTTCTTGCTGTTGGCGTTTCTTTGTGTTTTTGCCTTGGTCCATTGTTTTTTATTGCGCACACTTTTAGAGCATATCAAATACAGTCCTTGAGTGAGTAGTTTAGACTTTAGTTCTTGTATAGGTAATTTTAGAGATTGACTCTTCTTCTTTATCATAAGCCTCAGGATGTCACATTGCATTCTTGAGTGTAAGACTTCTTTTAATGCTTAGTTATACCAAGTGCACGACCAACACTGCTATTGAATAGTTGGAACACGAAATCTTCTCTTGATATGTTTATATGAATTCATGTTTTTGAAATTAATTTTGATTAAAGTTTAATTTGGTGAAATTTATTTATGGTTGGAGGTCTGTCATCTTCAAAATAGGTTTGATAAATTTTAGTACAAAATTCACTTATGTAAAAGTTGTATTTTTTTTTTTATTATATTAAACTACTTTTGGAAAGAAATTGTTTCTGAGTAACATAGCGAACACAGGTACTTTTTACTTTTCATAAAATTCTATAACAGGACTGAGGACTGGAATTAAATTTGGGTGAGATTTGGTCCTCTAATTATGTTTCACTAAGCCAAGTCAATAATGTCCAATCATATACAAACTTAGAATTTCAGCCAAGTCACTTGCCACAGCTAAAGCTGATCAAGGCACACTGTGACCTCTTCTAATCTTATAAATAAATATAATTGAAGCAGATATAATAGACAAAATAATTTACAACACCAATATCAAATTAGCTTGAGAACATGCAATCCTAGTATTTCATCAATTAACTAACAATGACAAAAGCAACTTCCAAGATACCCATTAAAACTGCAAGATATCGAATTCTCCAATAGAATTCATGAAGGATTATGGCACGAGAGATTTGTTTCATCTAAATTAAGAGATATGTACTTTACGTAGGTACGTGACTGCTAATTAAATTTTTTTCTTAATGATTTATACAAATTATATGATCTAAATTGTAAAATTAGAATATAATTTTTATTATCAATCTAAACATTAAATTGTAATCATTATAGCATCCAACTTAGTTGTCTCATTATATCAAAATTAAACAATTATAAGTATATAGTCAATATAATTCTTTAGCCTTGCTGGTGACACTTGGGCAGACATCATGATCCCAGACATTTACTGTCATCAAATCTTTTGTTGTAACTAGACATCCTAGGAAACCTGTCAAAATCACTCAGGAACTACACCCCTGCAACTAGTATCTGGATCAAATGCAACACACTAGAGGTTCAACGAAGGGATTCTTTGGGTTAGATGCTGTAATGACATATTCTGAAATTAATTTGGATATCATGATTGGTTGCTTTGTTGCTCCTTTTTGTAGTATCAAGGATGTTCTCAACTGAAATCATGATTTCAATTTTGGCCATTGAAACTTCCCACAATAAAGGATGGATGCACCAATAGCTGGAGCGTATGACTTTGTGACGATGATCAAAGCCTTCACAGATCAATAATCCATGGTTTCCTTGGCATTTAGGTTTTCTTGGGATTAAAGTTTCGATTTCAGGTAGTAAAAAAAAGAAAAAGATGGATTTGAGGTGAAACTGATAGGAAAATAAATTGTTTGAATTAAGAAAAAATCAATAAATTATTTAGATTAAGGAAAAGACGTTTATAAATGAAAAAAAATGAAAAAAAAGTTTATGAAAATTTCTTAAAAATGTAATAGATATAATTGATATTTTAATTTTTTTAGTTGATAAAATTATAAGATTACAAATTTATATTTATAGATAAAAATAATTTAAAATAAAATATAATTAATGTATTGGATGTGATTGATAAATTTTATTTTTAAATTAATTAAAATTTGTAACAATTTAGAATTCTTATAATCATATTTTATTATATATTTAAGTAATATTCAAATCTTAAATTATTAATTATATTTAATCTTAAATATTTATCGCATTATAAATTACATAAAATCTAAACTAAATTAAAATTATAAATATTAGACAATTCAAAATATTTATAACATATTTTTTATTAATCTATTATCTTTTTCATTTCTTTTCTGATGACAGCACCAGAATTTACTTTCCAACTAACACTTGCTGATAAAAATTCCACATAAAACACATTTTTATTTAAATATCATAATAGCACAATTTATTTTGTAAAGTTCAGAAGAATTCGATCTTCAAATTACAGAAGGTCACTTTTTTCCTCTTTGATGCATGTTTTATTTTTATTGATTAAGAGAGAGTCAGAATTTTATTTAAGAAAATTTGCATAGTAATTTATTATTGTAAATAAAAAAGATATGATCATGTCCCTGCGTCGTCATCTCCTCTTCCGAGACCGTTCATCATTTTTTTCAAAATAGACCACGTTATCCAAGACTCTAAGTTACTTTGACTTAAAGATAATTGATTATATTAAGTGGATAATTGATTATTTATATTTTTTTTCATATAATCAATTATATAAATTTTATAATTGATTTATGTAATTGATTATTCGTTATTTTCTTCATATAGAATTGATTATATAATTGGATAGTTGATTTTTTTTTTTTTTTAACTTACTTGGACTCACCTAACAATCTTAAAGCATGTCTCCGACAATATCGCAATAGTACCAAACCACCATCTTCACCTTCACTTCCGTCTCTACAACGAAGCAGTGTACAATGCTAAGGAATCTTATGGGGATATGAAATGCACAATGAAAGCAAGGTTATGGGTAAGTGAAATGCATAATGAAAGGTGAAAGAAAGGTCATTTATGTCATTTTGAGAAGGCTGCCATTTTTTCTTCTGACGTTGCCTCGCCCTTTTTTCTTCGGAAATCACTCGAACCAAATGTAAACCTATCCCACAAATCATTTATAGTACATTTATGGAAGCAAATGCAACGTTAAGGATTAGGTGAGAGAATTGTCATCAACTCATCAAATATATGCATTCTTTTTATGGAAATAATGTAATAGGAAATAATTTTTGCTAGTAAAAACAGACTTAAAAATCTTATAAATAAAAAACTACACAATGAAATTTAACTTGATTTGGTACCTCAAGTCCTACCTACCTAAATACTAAAAAAAAATATTTTATTACTTATAAGGTAAAATTGTAAATCCTACCATACAATATTTATAAAAAAAAAAACTTGCAAATACTTTCATGTAATTTTAATAAACTTGAAAACTCTTTTATGATACATAATTATCTAAGTCTCCAATACACTAAAGAGACTTATTGAGTTATGGTAACCATACTCAAATCAACTTTTCATTTTTATAGTAACTTTTTTTTTTAATTACTCAATGTAGGACTTTGCTAAATACTCACTTGAGAATAATATATCTTCAATTAATCAAAAGTCTCACATTAAAAGAGAGTAACTCCATGACGAAACTTCAACATTGTCAAATTCCACCAGTACTTTCATACTTATCTTGAAACAATGTGTTAGTAAAATCAACACTATGTTCCTCAGATACTGTAATACTATCCCTTCTTTTTCTTCATTATGCTTTAACGCGAATGCTTTGCACACTACCAACAAATCTGCCCTTGAACGAACTTATTGACGATGACAATCCTTCCCAGTCATGATCGATGACAACTCATCATCAACGTTGTCATAATGGCCAAGCCAGGCCCCACCACACACCCATCATCACCCCCTTAAATAAAGGAACATTTATCTTCCATGAAGTCACTACACATATAAAAAACATCAACACTAACCTCTCTTTCCAAAGGTGCAACATGCAACTTTGACTTTGCTCAACAAGCCAAATTACTCCTCTTCCTCCCATGATTAGAACCAAACTCTGATACCACTGATGAGTATTAGACAAGAGAGAATATCTCATCTACCAAAGCACACAAACAAATAAAAGTACAAATGAAAACACACTATAAAATTTAACGTGATTTGGCACCTCAAGTTCTACGTCCACGAATACTCAACAAAAGTATTCTAATACTCACCATGCAATTTTCGTTAGAAGAAAATTGTAAATGCTCTCATACAACTTTTATGAGGATAATGTTACATACCTTCTCATGACACACAATTATCCAAATCCCATATTCACTCAAGAGATTTATTGAGTTGTGGTAAGCACACTCAAATCAACTCCTCATAGTAGTTTTTTACTTTTCCCCTATTCATACAACAATGTGGACTTTAGTGAATACCCACTTGAGAACAACATATCCTCCCTTCATCATAAGTATCACATATTAAAAAAGAGTAACTCCACAACAAAGCTTCAACATCATCGAATTCCATGTTAGCACTTCCATACTCATTTCAAAGCAATGTGTTGGTGATGGAATGCACCTCTTCATCAATATGATGCGGTTTGTTCTTTTGATGGAGGTTGGAGGAAGGTGGCAAAATTTGGTGGAGGAAGGTAGATAACTCATGGTTTATGTAAAATAGATAAGAAAATAGGTCTAGTCCAACACACTAGGAGGAGTCTAGGGTGAGATCTAAATAGAAGACTATCCTAAGGAGAACATATGAACAAGTGATACCAAATTTTGGCATAATCTCTCTATTCATTCAATGTTAAAAATAGAAGGGTCTAACACATTTATTTATAGTGATAGGGTCTATGTAAAAGAAGAGTCAAAATTCAAAAAATCAAAATACATCATAAATCATAGATCTAGAGTAGCCAATGAGAGAATGAGTCGTGGCAAGTCACACTGTCCATGCCTTTTCCCATGTGAAACTCATTTTTAATGAGTCTTTCATGTGTGTAGTGCACCTTGGCCTCAAAGTCCCAAACCCTAGATAGACTATACTATCTTATTTTAATCCTATTCTACCCATAAACCAAATACAAGGCCTAAACTTTATTTTTCTTGCCCCAAATACACAAATTTTTCTAAATTATTCTAAAGTATTCTAGACAAATTTACAAGGGTCATCTTCTTGATGCTCTATAATCTCTAGAATAATCTTCTCAAAGGTGAACTCGAGCCCAAAGGACTGTTTGGAGGACCAAATAGGCTTAAATCAAGCCCAAACTCCCGGAGAGCTTGTGATAAAGTCTCTATCTCTATGACATCTTTAGTATTTGACTAAGATGGTTGGGGTGTATGTCATCATTTCCTCCTGCTTGAGAAAGGTCTATCCTCAAATATGTAATGTTCGTATAAACAACAACCTCATTGTTGTTTATTTATTTATGATATCCCCTAGGGTCAAACACTATCTTGAAAGAATAGTCAAATATAAAACACATGGAATATATACACAAAATTTAACAATAAAAGTATAAAAGAGTTGTAGTCTCCCAAGGTCATTGTACCCTTTACTTGATAATAGACAAAAACAGTTGACCCAATGAGTACTTTTATTTTTATTTTTAATTTTCTATTTTTCTACCTTATGGGGTTGCATAATTTTTGGATTTTGCTGTTTTGCTTCAAGCAACTCCTCATAGGGTTTTTGTATAAGAGAGAAGTATGTGTCAATGTCTAGTTCAACTTTAAATAGAGATTTATCTTTTCTTTCATTTTCTTTCCTCTCTCTTCTTTCTTGAATCTTTTTTTGTAATTTTTCTTATCTAAGCTCTACCTTCTCAAACTCTCGATCTATGAGAGCTAGATGTTTTCTCTTTTTATTTGATTTTTTTTATTCTTTGTTGTGTTTGTAATTAGTTCTCTACCACTTGTGAAGGTGATAAATAACTTATCACAGACTTATTTCCTCTATGAGTAAAAATGATTTTATTAGTGCAACCTTGGTAAACGATATTATTATCAAATTGTCAAGGTCGTCCCAACAAAATATCATGAGCTTTTAAGGGCACAGGATCACATAAAAGATTTTTAGTATATTGTTCTATAAAAAAACTTGACTTTTACTTGCTGATTCACAACCAGTTCCCCATCATTTGAATACAATAAATTTTATAGGGTTGTGGATGTGTTGAGTTTCAACATTTTAACCAGTCAGGTACTACAAAAATTGTACCACGATCCACTATCCACAATGAGAGAACAATTTTTGTTAAACATTTTGTTTGAAAAATATTCTCTCTTTGGGAAGTACCAACCAAATTAGAACTTCTCATTATTAGAAGATCCTCAAACAAGTGTAGGCATCCTTACAAATGTCTCTATATGGTTCCTTACTCTCACTATCACGGGCAAACTCATCCTCACTACTGTATAAATATACAATCTTGATTAAAATGTTCTTCATAGAAGGGAATTGCACATCTACGTTAGCTCTACCAAGACACTTAAAACATTTAATATATCTAGTTCAAGTGTGTGATGGGTGCTCTTCTTTGTTTTTATTTTTTTCTACGTTTTTAGGAGGTTCTATTCTTTATTTTTTTTTTGTCGATTTATTTTTTTTTTGTGGATCTTCTTTAAGGTGAACCTTTTCTTTCCTTGCTACAAATTTTCCCAAATTTTTTTATTCCACCTTAATACATAATTGAACTAAATCATTAAATCCCTATAAGGTAGCAACTCAAACTCATCTCTAATTTCGAAACTCAATCTACTCAAGAATCGAGCTATGGTGGTACTCTCATCCTTTTTGATCCCAACTCTCATCATGTATAATTCTATCTTTTGTCTATACTCTTCAACACTTATATATTTTTGATGGAGTCTTTGGAGCTTGTTTATAAGCTCCCTGTTATAATATAAGGGATGTGTCAGCGCCTTAGAGCATTCTGTAGATCATTCCAATATAAAATTGGAGGCTCATTACGGAGACATCTCTTTCTCTTAAGGGAGGTCCGCCGATACATTGTGTATCCTTTGAAATTTAATGTAGCTAAGGGTATTTTTCTCTCCTCACTCACTGGTGACAAGTGAGCAACTGTTTGACATTCATTTCCCAATCTAGATAGACTTACACACCTTCTTTTCCATTAAAGTGAGGAAGGTCAACCCTAATCTTTAATGCTATAGTTTTCCTTTTGTTTTATAGCAGGAGGGAGTTGATAATATTCATTAAACCTAAGGTTGTCCTTTTTAATGTGTGTACGCCTATCATGCTGAGAAACTTCATATTTAGAATTCCTATAAGAACTCTCATATTTTTTTTTTCAAATTTTCTCTAAACTTCCTCCTCCTTCTACCTCAAGATCCTAATATCGTCCTATAAAATGGCAAGTTGGACATCATGTTCAATTTTATCTTTGTTTCTAATGATTTTCTCTTTGTTGTCTTTTACTTTGTGAAGTATACCCGATGAACTTATATTGTTTTCTCTATTTGAGAATGTTTTTCTTATTGTTGAGAGGTTTTAATCTCAGAGGAAGGTTAGGATCGAGTTTACCTGAAGCGGTATAGAATACTTGTACTTGGAGAGATGTGAATACTCATTACTTGGAGAGGTTTTGAAAGTCGCATATGGAGAGATGTAAGGATACTCGTTCCTAGAGTTATTTTAGTGAAAGTTCTTAAGTGCTTTGTTTAAAGGTGCTAGACGTAGTCTTAGTTATAGGGTGAATAAATATAAATTTGTGTCCACTTCTCTCTATCTTATACTTTGTTTTATATTGTTTTTGAATTGTTTATATTCATAATTTGAGTTCAGACTCTATTCAACTACCTTTTCAAGAGCCAACTTTACCTTCAGTGTAAATAGTGTATAAATCAAGTACAATTGGCAGGTAATTTGGGCACATATCAATGTATCATCCATGTTTTCATTTCACTCACGTTCTAAACTATATCCTACATTGCTCATGACTTTTTTCAAATTCTAAACTCTATCCTACACTGCTCCTGACTTTTTCCAAAAACAGGTCTCACACAATTTATGTAAACCAAAACCATGTAGATTATTATTATGGCATTGATTATGTCACAAAACGTAATTGATTTTGGCCTCTAAAACCATAACACACTCACCCACGAAGTTAATGTTTATACTCTTGAATCCCAACTTTGCGTCCATGGGACTTCAAACTTAGAATCCTAAATTCATTATCAAAGGTTCTAATATTATGACAATTAACAATCAGGTCTCACATCACTTATTTGTAACCACCAAGGTAAGAACATAACCAATAAACTAACCTCAAAGATTTGGCTTGGTGATCACAACACAAAACATCTAAGCCTCTACTTTCACTTTCCTTCTTTGCTTCCTTTGTTTTGTTCATGGGCCATACAAACCATTATAAAAATGGTTAGACATGGATAAACCCCCTGCTACAACCACAACACACCTTTTTTGCTTGTTACCTCACAACCTTCCTTCCTTCTTAATCTTGAGACTTTGTTAATAGAGAACTTGATTCACAAATAGAACTTTCTCAACAAGTTTCACAATGTTCCTTGCTCACACCATATAAACCCACCCAGTGAGGACAAAAACATCTTTTATATACACCTCGCTTCACCTTCTCACTCATACATCACATGTTAATTCAAATTGTCCACAATATGCTTCATCAGTCAAACTGTATACTAAACTGCATTTTAGTGCATGTGATGATATTGTGTGCCAAACGTAGTCGTACCTTACTTTCTTTACATAAACTAGAGAGGAATTTTCACCCTTTCCCACCCAAACGAAACACCCCTTCATGTTTACTTGTTGCATCTATACTATCTTATTTTCCTTGTTTTAAACCATTAACATGGTCCTTGCTTTACGTTGGATATGTTGGATATTTATGTGTTCCTTTATTATTCTAAGAAAACCTTAAAACATATATATGGTAATGAATTGGATCATAATTGATTAGCCTTTCAGGTATATTTGATATTGCACATACATTCTAAAATTACTGTGTTTTATATATTGTTTCAATTTGAATTTAAGTTTCCCAAAATGCAGACATTGGTCCGATTTTTTTTCCTGTTTACTCATTAGTGTAAATGCACACATTCATTGAGGTGAATTGGTAACAAACTTTAATTTATCAACTTTTCTACCACCTTTCGGGGACAGAAACCTCCCTCCTCTCCCTTTTCACCTCTCCCAAATTATCACAATTAATAAATACAAACAATACTAATTCTTCCTCTCAACATTCAACAACAATAAAAAAAATCAATTATGCTCTTACGGAACTTTGAGGCTAATAACAATTACCTCCAAATATCAATTCAACGACTCCTTTGTCGATCTCTGATCTTTGGTGGCTGGTGCAAATAGGGGGAAGTACCTGCAAAAGGCACTCCGATGCTAAAGTCAATTCTCATATATCAAATGTTTAGTGTATATTGGATTAAACAAAACATACATTTCTCTCCTTTGGTTCTTTGTTATTTATAGTAGTATTTATATAATGATGACCTTCCCACTCTTTTATCAGAAGAAAGATGTAAAATACATTCAACCTTTACCTTTTGTCAGAGTGTTTATGTAATGATTACTCTTTGATCCGTTTGTTAGAGGAAAGATGTAAGGTACACTCAACTTATCTTTTGTCAAAGGAAAAACATAAAGTCCACAAAAAGTTGCTCTATTATTAGAGATATGATGTTGAATCTAAGGTAAACAATAATGAGAATGACCGCCATATGAGAGTGGCAGACATCTTGACGGCCTAAGTAACTAGCAACTGGCACATATCATGTACTTGGTTGACTGAATAATACAAATCCAAACAAAGGTTAAAAGTGTTCCAACTGTCATTATTTAAAAAAAAAATATGCAATTTACATTAAAGTGAATTCTATTTACTTTAATAGATTATAAAAATCACTTTGATAAATTCAAATATTTGATTTATTAAATTTTCAATTATAATCTCATTAAAAATTAGAGATACTATATATTAAAAATGTTATTTACAATTGTAAAAATTGATAAAAATAACTTTTTTACATATTCTATATACATTTTATTTATTCAATTAAAGTTTTGCAACTCACCGATATTAAATTTAGTTAAAGGTAGCTCTTTTTACTTAATCGAATCCGAACTATTTAATTAATAATATCTAAACAGCTATTTCTATTGGAATAACTCATCCTAAATCTCATTTCTCGTTTTTTTTTTTGGTACAATTTTTCCTTTCAAATTTATTATTGCACGGTAGATATATCTTCTAGAATGGAAATCATTTTCCCCAATATATATTGGCAATATCTTCTTATCTGAGCTATCATAAGAGTTGTATCCGTACAACAATATGCAATATTCTTTAACCTAATAATATCTTATAAAATTTAGCCACGGATTTTGATGCTCCATTATCTCAAAGAAAGTACAATTTTATGCACAAGTTGTTAGATATTACCCTACATTAGTAAGGTCCATATCATCATTGGATTTGTCTTTGTCAAAGAATCTTAAATATTATTGATTATGGATATGAAACTGGTCCAGTCAGCCATATCCATGTCTATGATCAAGATTTGAACACCACTATGAAAATTTGTCAAGATTTTATGGCCTCCAGGTCCATGTGTTTAAAATGTCACCTCTCAGTTTCCAGTTTATTTGAATTCCCCAATATTCCAAATACAAACTGTGATACTCCATGCATGATAGCTATTTTTCAAAAACATATATATATATATATATATATATATA
>Ga0099825_1004592_pt1 | contig 18044 bp, 4 predicted proteins | sample SiratroredBW_FD_76838 | JGI IMG/M metagenome (GOLD analysis project Ga0099825, IMG submission 76838) | Root nodule microbial communities of legume samples collected from California, USA - Siratro red BW | ecosystem: Host-associated > Plants > Roots > Nodule | place: USA: California | collected...
AAATAATATAATATTAAATAAAAAAAATAAAAAACATAAAAATATATAAAATATATATATATATATATATATATATATATATATATATATATATATATATATATATCATCTCTTTACTTTTTATTTTATTACGTAGCTGTTTTTCTCCTTCTTTTATATTTTACTTTTTTACTTTGGTGGTTCGTACACAAAAAAATTAAGGGCACATTTATGTTTCTCAAAATCAATTAGGAGTCAAATTCCACAGTTTCACTGGAGAACAGATCTGGAGCACATATTCATAACTATTACGAAGTCAACACCAGACAAAGAACCATTATTAGAACATTTGATCAACAAAATAACAAGCGTGCAATCATTTTTCAAATTGCAATTATCAAAGAAATGAATATACCCCATTTACTCACATTCTAAATCCTTTGTGATTTTCCAACAAACATGAATCGTAAAGCAATACAAGCAGAAGACAGAAGGGTGAAAGAGCAATAACAGAGACATTAGAACCACATCCACACATTAATTATTTCTTAGGTGCAAGATTAGACTTGATTTTCTCAACCTCCTTGGTACTGATCTGGAAGGCCTGGGTCAAGACGTTGTCTGGAACAGGTGGTGTGGCTGTGAACAAGGTGAGAGCAATGGACTGTGTGCCAGGTAATTGACTGTTGAAGGCTGCAAGGGCTGAAGCAGGTTCCTTTCCATTGTTCTTTTGAAAGTGAACTAACCCTTTTGGGAACACAAAAATCTCACCCTTGCTGATGGTCTTGGATATGAGTACATTGGCTGTGGTTATGAATCCCACATCGAGTGTTCCTTCCAGCACAAACACAATCTCGGTGGCACGTGGGTGAGTGTGGGGAGGGTTCATGCCACCTGGAGCATAGTCAACTCGTGACATTGACACACCAAGGGTGTTCAGTCCTGGGATTTTCTGAACATTGGCTCCAGTCACCAAGACCCCATAGGAGTTGTTCGTGGCACCTGGTTTCGCTAGTATGTCTGAGAAGAAATCACTGGCATTTACCTTTGAAGCATCTTTGCAGGTGAATCCATTCACCTTAACAGCTGTTATGTAACCATCACAACAACAATCAGAATTGCACAAAAAAAATCACAAATTCTCATGTACAACAACAACCTCGTTAGTTTTTATAATAACTTGATAAGAATGATGCTAAAAATGATTTCTGATGGTAAAAACTTGTATTCAAATTTTGTATGTCTATTATACACCGAAAAAACTTCACGCTATCAAATTATCCATGAATAAAAGTTTAGTGTACCAATCATGCTACAGTAATGTGAAATGATTAATGGGAGTTGGCGAGAAGTTTATTTTAATTGGATGGACACGGTGTTCAGCTGTAGCCACGGGTGAGGGGAAAGGAAAAGTTGATCAAATGAGGAACTTTTTTGATTAAAAAGCAAAATTATAGGTGTTGGTAGGTGTAGAAGAATGAATTGATTAAGAAAAAAATAATGGAATAAAAAGATGAAATCTAATGATTAAGGGGGAAAGTGAAGGTATGCATGAAAGTGAGCATGTTTGGAATTGTATACAGTAGAAGACGAAAGGAAGAGTTTGATAGAAAAACAGAACCTGAAGCAAGGTCAGCGACGCAGAGGTCTTGAAGAGGATCAGGATCTGATGCAGTGATGGTGGCTAGCAGCAAAGCAAAGGTGAAGAGTAGAAGAGAGGCCGTGAGCTTCATGTTAGGCTATAATGGTATGTAAGAGAAGTGAAAAGGCAGAGACTTTTAAGGCGAACAAGTGGAGAAAAGGGAAGAAAAGTATGTTAGAATTGTTTGTATGAGTTGGAAGTTGGAAGGAAGTGATGGCGTGGTTTGGGGTATTTATCACAAGGGGTTGAGAGTAGATGACTTAGAAAAACAAAGAAGAATGTAATAGTATATGGTATATGACATCATAATAAGTTGAATAAATGGCGCGCGTGTGAATCAAACGCATGGAACATGCCTAATTCTTTGACGCAAAACACATAAACCTAAGACCTGTGTTTTGGTTTGGGCCTTTGATGAAGGTATGTATGTATGACCGAGTCAATAGTGAGTTGCGTCCCTTGCGGGTCTCACACATGTCACTTCTGCTCTGCTCCACACCCGTGTTGAGTGTTTCATTAATTTATTCATTTATTTAGCCATGTTTTAAGGTCTGAATCATACCTTATTTTGTATTCCAACTTCAACAGTTTCTTCTGGATAAACTCCATCCCAAAATTTCAAATCCTAGTTTACAATACATAGCGTTTACTTAAAAAAAAAATGTTTATTTTAGGTCGTGTCTTCTACGATATGACCGACCTCACATGGCTCCGTTCCATTTTGTATAAGGAAAAATGCGTTTTTATTTCACACTACTAAATAAATAAATCTATTTAGAAAAAAAAAATTGCACCCATAGTCACTGATAGAAAGTGAATTGTTAAAAATTGTGATAATATATATATATATATATATATATATATAACAAAATTTAAAACTAATTACAGTTTCAACCTATAATTTTATCATGAATGCATCTATCTCTAAGATTCTTCTTCCTTTTTTTTTAATAAAATTTAAATTTGAAAAAAATATTTTTTATAAATTAAATAGAAGGGGTATGCAAATCTTCCCAACCTTAAAGCTATACCAATTGCAAAACACCTTCATCAAGTATAAGAATTCACTCATTTGAAAAGCTACAAAAACCAAGCCACACATTAAAATAAAAAAAGTATGCTTTACTCCTTAGCAATGGAGTTGTGTTGTAAAGAAAAATATTATTTGATCAAGAATTCATATAAAATATAATACAATTTTTTTTTGTTTGTCTTTCCAACGCATAGATATCTCATGTTATAGCGATAAAAAAATATAAATGCAAAAATGGTATTATATAAATTGTAGCATTAACTTTATATTAATTATAAATAGTGTTGTTTAGCCAAGCATGTAAGCACAACTTACATAGCCATCCATGAATAAAAATATTACAAACAAAAGTAGATAAAGAGTAAAAGAAAAACAAATTATTACAATCTTCAATTTACTAAAAATAAATTAAATGCATGATATACTCACTTTTAAACATGGTCTCTAATTGATTGGAATTTATTATAAATATAAAATTGTGTAAGTCTTACTTTTTATTAAATGATCTCAGTCATAATTTTATAATTTATTATTAATTTTAAGAAACAATGGAATGTCCTTCCAACTCCCCTCTTAAAATAGTAAATGAAAAAACGAACAATTTATAATTTTTAAATAATTTCAATACAATATTTTTAAATTACTATGAATGCATATTTTTTCTTCTAATAAACTCTTTTTATATTCAAATTACAAAATCATTTAATTAAGTAATAAATTATGTCAATATACTTTTATAACTCTTAACAAATTCCAACCAACAATTAAAGTGTCTTAAAATAATATTACTTAACTTTTTTTAATAAATAATTTAAAATTCTCCTCCCTTACTTCTTTTAGATATTTATGCTATTTGGTGGGTATTAAATACATTTTATGCTATCAAGACTTTTAAATAATTTACTTTTTTTATCTAATACATCTTATGAAAAACAACTGTTCAAAAGAATTTCTAAGATGCATGGCATAATCTTTCTCTAGTATTTTAATTTATATATATTGCTAGGTGATTTGTAGGAGGCGTTGACATTGGTGTTCAGTGTTAATGAAATGCTGAATAAAAGAAGAAGCAGTTGGATAGCTGTAAATAATAAAAAGCTTATCCAATGTTCATGGAAAGGAATCTTAACACAGAGTGGATAAAGGAACTTGAATTGCTTTGGTTTCTGGGTTTTGTTCCTCAAATATAATATAGAAGCATGACCTCTATGATCTTCCATGCAAAGGAAAAAAAAGAGTGGTAAACGTTAGGTGTTGTGGGGACGTGGAACACTGGAGTCTATGCTAAGGAAAGACAAAGACACGAACAAACCATCCTCCAAATTCTAACCTAATCAATTTCCATGATTATCATTTCTTTCATCCTTTTCTATTTGCTTTAATCACTCTATGACTTTTCCCTTGTACCATTTCTGCAACACTGCTAATCACCAATGCATCAAAGATTGATAAAGTTAGAGACAAATTAAAATTCAATCAGATGCAATAATATATATATTTATATAAGTAAGAATCATTTGTATTTGTGATTTTATAAAAGTTAAAATGTATTTAATTCTAAATATTAAGATGGCATTAAAATTTGTTTTTAAATTCGTTATTAGATAACTATTGCATTATTCACACATTAAATTAATTGGGAGAAAAAATTTAATCTATTAAGCTTACATCATTGCTTTCCTCACGAATTAGAAGAAAGCAATTAGGAACAGTTAGCACGTCAAGTATATATGTAGAGCAATTATAAATTGGCCACCAAACAAGAGACACTTCTCACGTATATAGCCATTGAATCAATAAAAATTTCAGCACCTTTTTTTTTGTTTCACTTTATTTTAGGTCCTAATCATATCCGTTCAACTTTAGGTTAATACAATTTGTTAAATACGTCATAACTCTTAAGGATTTAGTAGTATAATTTAAATATTTGAAAATTAAGAATGCTTCAAAAATTATTATTTTTCTTAAAACTATTTTATAATATAATATAACTCTTTAAAATATCTAATTGAGAAAATCTTAAAGGCTGGTTTAACTAACGTAAATTATTTTAGTAGATATGTGTATATTTTGTTTTCTTCTATTTTATTTGTATTAAATTTTAATTAAAGTAATTCTGAAAAATAAAATTCTTCTTTAAGAATTGGAAAACAAAGTATTGATTTGATTTCACAGAAAAATAAAAGTGTAAACGGGCAGAAGACGGGTTCTTCTTCTTTTTTATGTTTTTTATTCAATTGCTGAAGTAAAAATAAAATTTAATATTTCTCTCTCCCCTCTCTCTTTTTATCTTTATTTTTTCTTAATTTTAGTTGGAGACTTTGAAGCGCATATAAAATGAATATTTTCTTTAAACACGGTTTATTCAACTATTTTGTTATGGGACATAAAGTGTATAACGTGTGTCAAATAATCCAGATAACTTTATATCGCTTTAAAGGAATTGTAAGTGCTTTTTGTTCACCTTTTAATTACAAATTGACTTTTAGTTTTCAATATAAATACTTGTAATTTCCCGTTCGAATCTTTTGAAAACAGGAACATATTGAAAGATCAACAACTCTTTAATTTAGGCCCATGTAACTTCTTCTTTTTCCAACGTACGTGTAAAGTCCAAAACAAATTCTGCCAAATTCCATCTTCGGCGTTGCTTCCTGCACTATATAAACTATGACATGCACTGTATAATTTTTAAAATGACAAAAATATCCTTCACGTCTTTATTTTGAAATCAACGTCAGTTTCTCACACCACAGAAAAAAAAACTATGACCTGCACTGTATAGTTTTTAAAATGTCAAAAATATACTTCACGTCTTTATTTTGAAATCAGCATCAGTTTCTCACACCACAGAAAAAAAAATAAAAAATTCTTGCTGCCTCTTTCCTTTCCTTCAATGGTTCCAAAAGTTCCCTTGGCCCTGTAATATACAATAAAGAAAATGAAGATTATAACCCTAACTTCTGAAGAAACACGTACATTTTCTCCCTGATTTTGCAGCTTTTATCCAAGCACCTCAAAATGAAAAACAATGACACACTTACACAGAATACAGTTTTTGTGAGTAGACAAATCTTATTTAGAGGAGAATTTATTTTCGTATTTAATATTTATGCTATAAAAGTACAATTTTTTTATTATTTCAAAAAAAAATTAAGGATTTTTTTAGTTGTTTTTCTTATTCCAAGAAAAGAGTGTTATTATTTTTTCTCTTAAAAATAAAAATATTATAATTTTCTTTTTTAATATATTATATTATTATTTATTGTATATTTTTTATATTGGTACTCTCGTATCAACGGTATCCCATTTTTATTCCAGGGCTTCTGATTTGATGGATTTTTTTTTTGTTATATAAACATATACAATATGTTTGCACATGGCGTACAAAATATTCCTATCCTACTAAACAAGTTTCGTTACGTCGCTTCATTTGATTTGCTTAAAACCGAAATATAATTACTTTTTTTAATAATAAATATTAATAAACAAAAACAAAGTGATAAATGTAGATAGAGAAGTAAAAAATGATATATATATATTTTTTTTAAGATTAGACTACTTTAAGTCTCTAGGTAAAATTTGGGATCTAAAAACATAAATAGAACAAAGATAGTTGTTCTTCGCAAACAATATACAGAAAATGTGCTTAAAACGAATGTAATTAGGGCAAGTTCTCATAGGACCAATGCATCTCTAAACTGTATTATTCACATGCGTAGTTTTAAGATCATCCTACTAAAATTGCATATAATTAATTAATGTAACTTTTCAATACTTTTACATTTAAGCAAACCAATTATCATTCAAAATTCATTTCATCTCACTGCTAATTTGTTATTCATCCATCATTTTAACGTACATCAATTAAACACAATGGAACAAATTTCACCTGGCTTTTGTCAAAACCAATTTGTTTACTTTAAAATCTCAAGTTCATATTCGTTATTTTAACAGAATCAAATCGTTAAGATTTTAATACTTGAATTACCAAACTATTAAATATATTATAAGAAATTATAATCTTTAATACATTAGTAATTTTCTTGGACAACTACGAGAACAAAAATTCAGTTTTTTTTAACTAGAAATAATATTAAAATACATTGTATAATGAAAGAAAAGTTGGTTTTATAAATTAGAATCATTCAAATTCTAAAATGATAAGAAAGTTTATTTTAAACTCAATAGTGATAGGTTAGTTTCAGATCAAATCATAAGAACTGATGGAATTTTCGTTGAAAGAATTTATTTTTCTCATGTATAAAAGACTGATATTTTTACAATTATGATTTCAAAGTTAGAGTCCAACCTTTTATGTATAACACGCATTGTCTTATTAATTTGTCATCTTCAAAATTTACACTTAATGATTAAACCTGTGGCAGACAAGCACAAAGAAATAAAAACAATCTGTCATAAATACCAGAAAACATAGTATATGTACTATGCATTAGGCACAAGCGCAACGAATAACTAATAATAGAACCACCAAACAAGTGGTACACGGTGTTATGTGTGTTTTGAAAGAGCAATAGAATTTGTTTTGTGGGGATAACCGATTGAAAAAGGAGGTGGAGGGACAGCAAGAAACCCAGAAGATGGCAAGAGAAGTGATGAAGCATGCACTTTGGAAAAGCATGAACAAGTTTGTGTTGTGGGAAAAGTGATAAGAATGGGGTGTTATTGAAAAAGCAAGAATGTGAGGGAATGGAAGGTGGGGTTGTTAATAAATCAAGCTTTTGTGAAAAAAGAACATCTATGAATTAAGAAGGGCTGGAACATTATCTGTCTACACTACAGTCTCTCTGTGTAAAAGTCTAATCATGAACACAAATTCACATCCACGGCAAAGGGGTGCATGATTTTGATTGAAATTGATAGATCCAAAATTTTAAAGTGGCATCAGCAACTTCTATTAGTAGTGGTTGTTGATTAGTACCCACCATGTCAATAAAATGGTTTGGTTTGGTTTGTTTTTTTCTGTTTATAGCTCCCTCGCATGACCAATGACTAATTCACTTGCTTCCTACTGCATGCATAGCTGGCTAATCATTTTTCTTTCATCTAAAGTTTACACTAGTAACTAACAATTTTAGTTCAGGTAATAATTAATTAATTGACTACATTCTGAATATTTGTTTTCTGCAATTGAAACTGAGAAATAAAAACTTTGTTTAAGAAGAACACTTGAAAATTATTAACTAATATATCTTTTGTAATAAAGATATATTTCTCTTTTAATTTATACTAATAGATCTTGTAAGGTTTATAAAATGATAAAGTTAAAAGTATGTTTTTGTCCAACTTTTCTTCCCTTTTTTTAGTTTTTCTGTCTCTCAAACGAGAGAACTATTTTTGGTAAGTCTGGCACTGATTTTTTCTTCTCTATTTCTCTCGTTAATCAAATCAAACCATGTGAAAGATACTTTCTCTCCTCTTTTATGTTGAAGCAACACACGAGGGTGACTCTCTAAAAATTAGTTTTTGAAAATAGGACCTTATCCTTTAGAAAGTGGGGTGTGGTCCATTTGAAAATTGGGTTCCATTTCCCCATATTCATTGCCTTCAGAATTTTAAAGTTTCACAATTTGTTGACACCAATGGTTGTAGTCTCATTGAGGTTGCAGATTATAAATAAAAATAGGACACTTGCTCCATTCTGAGCTCTGAATTTTTAAACTTGGAAAGATCCAGGGTTATTTTAATTGTAAAAATATCTCTTTTATATATTGTCCATCTTTAGAGCAGGACATTGATAGCATCAGGTGTTTTGATATGTCCCTCGAATGCAATGAACATGATTTGGACTATTATCATGTGCATTTTCTTTTGACAAGCAGTTACCTCAATGCAGATGATGTTGATGGGCTCATTTACTATAATGTCTTTGTTTCTGTGGGACTAGCTGGCTCTGGCTGGACTAGCCAAACAAAACTACCATGCATCATGCATGGTAAATAACATGTACACAAAAGTTATATAATGAGGAAAGGTTTTTACTTTTTAATTTTTACTTTCAAAGTGATTGGCTTGTGAGGTAGCAAAACCAGTTCTAACCCATCTTTGCTTCACCCACCAATCAAACAGGATGAGGGAACACTGAAAAAAGTGTTTTCAGTTGACAGTGATTTTCGAACAAAAAGATTTAGCATGATTGAGATACTAGAAGTTAGACTGCTATTGTGAAAGAGACAGTTCAAATGTAAGATGGATTTTATGAGTGGAATGAGATTCACAAAGCAAAGCTAAAGGCAAAGCTCTTGAATTTCAGTGATGTGCATGATAAGAGAGGGACAGTGACAGTCATGGACTTTTATCAAACAATGGAGCTCTAAAAGGACATTGAGGACACCATATGAGCTGTACCGTGTGACCCATAGTTTGAAACTTTGAATATTTGACTTAGGATTTCGGTTTTTCGTGTCATTTCTCTATTTTTTTACTGCCCTGGGGGATGGAACTGGAAGGTCAGCTTTGCCCAAGTCTGAAGCTTTATGTGTTTCTTCGTAGTTCGTACAAATACAGATTTTTGGGCAATATGTGATTTTTTTCCATTGAAAGAAATCATATCCTTTTTTCTGTCTGACAAAGCTGCTTAACCAAAAGGACAGGTTTCAATTTCAACCTTAGTCCTCTCATACGTATCAGAATAACAATTAATTATCCAGCCTTCACACAAAGTTGCTGCTGCCGGTGCAGCTTTAATTTAACTACCAAAATGTTAAGAATCCACAAGCCACGCATTCACTCAAGTTCGAATCCAAACATTAATGATGTAGTAGTATAATTATAATATGTTCACACATATATCAAGGTTATTCTTATGACATAATTAAGAGCAAAATCATGAGGAAATCACGTGATGATGAGTGTATGATGCTGCTTTATAGTTAACAAACAGTGGATGAATTTGAACTGTGATGTGACACCTGAATCAAATAATGGTATGTAATCAAACCGAGAAAAGTCTACGTAATTTCGTAAAACAGTCTTTTCCTTTGAATTTGACCCATTAAAGCTTCTGGCTCAGGAAATAGATAAATGTTACCAATGGATTGTTCAACGAAGACAGGCACATAGATGGAGTGCAGTGGGGCAAGCATGTTGGGTTGATTAAGATAATTGATTGATTAAGCATCCACAATTAACAGCCTTAAGCCACTTGTGCTTCCAAATCAGTGAGTGTTGAGGGATAGATACCCTGTCAAGAATACTACCCAAATCTTTCTTTTCTGTTTTGGATTTGAAAATGCCAAACTGGTGAGCTAAGAGGCCTTGAAAAAGGAGGGACAGAGAGCATGATGAGTAGCATGGAGGACAATTAGTGAAGGATACAGGGAATCAATTTAAGGTCGTGGAAATTATAAACTAGGCCCTCTCGTGCATTTTATGCTCAAAGTTGCTCTCTCTTTACCATCCTTGTCTGAGCTCTATCTTTTTCTCGAAAGCTTCCTTTTTGGGCTATATGTTCATAAACACCATTTCCCCTGAACACTCCATTCCTGTCTAAAACACACTTCTCCAAAATCTCTACAATGGTAAGCCACTAGGAATAGTGACTCATTCATTCTGCTTATCTTCAGTCCTCCTTCTCTAGTCCTTTATCTTCTCTCTCTGTGTGTATTTTTGATTAATGAGTTTCAAATCATGTCATACAGGCTGACCATGATGCCACAGAAGAACAAAGGCCCCTCAACCATTGGAAGAGAAGTAAAGGGGGATTCATGGCTTCCATGTTCATTTTTGGTATGCAAAAGCAAAAGGAGAAGACTCTAACTCTGTTGTGTGATTTGATAGCAAGATATATATTGAGCTTTTTTTACCCCTTTCCCTTCCTTGTTCATTGTAGTCTTGTCAGCATTGGACAATATGGGTTTTGTGGCAAACATGGTGAGCATAGTCCTATACTTTTATGGAGTGATGCACTTTGATCTGGCCAGCTCAGCCAACACCCTCACAAACTTTATGGGTTCAACCTACTTGCTTTCCCTTGTTGGGGGCTTCATCTCAGATACTTACTTGAACAGATTCACCACATGCTTGCTTTTCGGATCACTAGAGGTTCTGGTAAGTGATGAACAATAAATACTATCTTTGAAAAATCCCAAATCCCAATGACCTGTCCAACATAGAAATGAAATGTTATTTGAACAAAATAATTACTTACTTTCAACCTTTAGATAAAGTTTCTGAAAAAGAAAAACTATTTATTTCTTAAAAAGTCTCACACCAAGCATGGTTATATGGTATCTGGTTTCACACATGTAGGCTTTGGCAATGCTCACAGTTCAGGCTGCTTCAAATCATTTACACCCTGAAGCTTGTGGCAAGTCAAGCTGTGTGAAAGGTGGCATAGCAGTGATGTTTTACACATCACTGTGTTTGTTGGCATTGGGAATGGGAGGGGTGAGAGGATCCATGACTGCATTTGGTGCTGACCAATTTGATGAGAAGGATCCAAGTGAGGCAAAAGCCCTTGCCAGTTTTTTCAATTGGCTTTTGCTGAGTTCAACTGTGGGAGCAATAACAGGAGTCACTGGTGTTGTGTGGGTTAGCACCCAAAAAGCATGGCATTGGGGTTTTTTCATAATAACCATTGCTTCCTCTGTTGGGTTTGTGACTCTTGCTCTTGGTAAGCCATTCTACCGCATCAAAACTCCAGGAGATAGCCCCACTTTGAGAATTGCTCAGGTGTGCATCTCTATTTGGCTTTTCCTTCATGATAAGCACTAATCTATACTGAACCAACTTACATGCACATTTTTATAATGTTCAAAACCATTTTATTTGTTAACTACAGGTTATTGTTGTGGCTTTTAAGAACCGAAAGTTGTCACTGCCGGAGTCACATGGGGAACTATATGAAATCAGTGATAAAGATGCTACAGCAGAGAAGATTGCACACACCAACCAAATGAGGTGACTCTCCCTGCTCAATTTCTTACTTAACAACAGGCATACACAGAATAAAGTCTAATAATTTCTTGCAAATGACAAGACTATTAAACTAAACAGGGTCCAGCAAATTGGCATGTTAGGATTCTTTTTCATGTACCTCGTAGTAGGTAACGCCAAGCACTATGGTCCCACTATAACCTCTACACGTCAAGGAACGGCAGAGATATGGGGAATGAATGATTATAGAACGGAAAAAATCTATGCCGTGTGTAAATTGCACAACACAAAATAAAAGTATTCTGACATAACTAAGGAAGAGGCCTTTAAAGAACAGCACTGGATGCAATCAATCAGTTAGCTTTTCTTTTTTTCTGAAATATCATTCAGCTCAGAGGATAACTGTGATTTTTATTTTTGTCTACGAGTAGGAAATTTGGTTCTCTGTCCATGCCAACCTGCATGATGAAAAATTTTGAATTTCGAATTTTACGTCTATGTTAAATGACATTTTTTGTTTTAATTTGATTCAATCATAGAATATAAAAAAATAGTTTTCATTGGGATCAGATTCCGCTTTAGAAATCTGAATCAAAATCTAACCTTTATTTACCATCAATATCCTGTTAACCCAATTTCTTATTTATCTTGTTATCTCTAAAATTGAAAAACTTTTAGAGTCATTAATTGAGCCAACTTCAATGATTTATTCTATGTTGATATTTAATTATTATTTGGTTGCTTAAATCATAGCCTTCCTATATACAATAATTGATGAAAGATTTGAGTTCTGGCACAGACATGTCTCCTCTCACCTTTTTTCACATTCATGCATGTTAAAAAGTTGTGATTTGTTCAATTACGCAGGTTTCTAGACAAAGCGGCCATTATCCAAGAAAACTCAAAACCCCAAGCATGGAAAGTGTGCACAGTGACACAAGTCGAAGAAGTGAAGATCCTAACAAGAATGTTACCCATAGTAGCCAGTACCATTATACTGAACACTTGTATGGCACAACTCCAAACATTCTCAGTTCAACAAGGGAACATAATGAACCTAAAACTTGGGTCTCTAACAGTGCCTGCACCATCCATTCCTGTGATCCCCCTTGTCTTCATAAGTGTCCTAGTGCCCTTGTATGAACTATTTTTTGTGCCATTTGCAAGAAAGATCACTCACCACCCTTCAGGCATAACACAACTCCAAAGGGTAGGGGTGGGGTTGGTACTCTCAGCAATATCAATGGCAGTGGCTGGGATTGTGGAAGTGAAAAGAAGGGACCAAGGAAGGAAAGACCCTTCTAAGCCTATAAGCCTATTCTGGCTTTCATTCCAGTATGGTATATTTGGCATTGCGGATATGTTCACCCTTGTGGGATTATTGGAATTCTTTTACAGAGAATCACCTGCTAGCATGAAATCACTTTCAACCTCTTTCACGTGGTTGTCAACATCCCTTGGTTACTTCTTGAGCACAGTCTTTGTCAATGTCATCAATGCTGTCACCAAAAGGATCACTCCAAGCAAACAAGGGTGGTTGCATGGCTTCGACTTGAACCAAAACAACCTTAACTTGTTCTATTGGTTCCTAGCCGCCCTTAGTTGCCTTAACTTCTTTAACTACCTCTATTGGGCCTCAAGGTACACGTACAAACGTGAAGACTCTGGCCCAGGTTTTAAGGCTTTAGGTGAAATGCCTCTCAAAACGGTTGAGAGAAAAGAAAGTAGTGAAGTAACCTATGGCAATGTTAGAGAATGAAAGAAAGAACAATGGCTTATTATTAGTGAATACTGAATAGAATAAGCATAAGAGGCTGCTATGATGTATTGAGCTTGGGATGTGGAAGTAGTTAATTAATGCTTGAAATCTCTATTACGATACATGTTTGCTTGTATGGTTGATTTGTTTTTGTTGTCTCTGAAAACTGTGTGTCCCAGAGTTCAAAGGTTTTCTTTTTTAACTTGTTTCATTTTCAATGTAAGTTCATTTACCTGGTTTTGTAATAGTTCAATGGCCATTAAGCGATGTTAGTTTAATAGTTAGTCTTGTAAGAAAAACAAAAATGTAATTACGTTTGTAACTAACATCGTTTATAATTTGTAATAACTTTTTTTTGTGTGTAGTGAGTGGTCTGATAAATAAAACCATTATTCTTTAGTTACAATAATAGTATTAATTTTACTTGGTGTCATGGGAAGTTTTTTTTCCTATAAATTTGAAGTGCAGGGTGAACATGAAAAAGAGAAAACGAAAATAGATATTTATGGTGGATGGTGTGATGGCGAAGTGACAAGTGGTTATATCAGAAGAAATCCTGAAAAGGAAAAGTGAAGGAAATTCCACTGACACTTCACCCACACACACACACTTTGTTTAGGATTAGGTATCCAAGATTTGGATTATGACCCCAAGGAGCAGGGTCATTGTCCCTGGATTCAAACCAGATTCTACTCTACCATTCATTATTGCTGCTGCATATCAAAAGAAACAGTAGCTGAACAACATATGCAAATTATTTTAGGCATTGTGCCTCTTACTTCATCTACTAAATTTCCTCTTCAGATAAGCACTGTCCTAACGTTATGAGTTTTCATATTTTGTATTTATTTACAGAAATTAAAAACAGATAAAGAAGTATAAAATAATTCACGTATACTGTTGAACCTACTAGATCAGATCATCTTATCTATAAAAAAAAAAAAAAAAGGTATAACGCTATTTTCTCTATGAGTTTTCATATGTTGAATACCTCAAATGATTTTTTATTAAATAAATAAGTTTATAACCACAAGTTTATATTTTAGACAGTAAATAAAGTGCTTGTTTGTGCTTAAAAAGTATTTTTTAAACTTAGTTTCATAGGAATAACTCTTGTAACTTTAATATTTATAAGATATTTTATATTAAATTATTTTTTTCAAAAGTGATTAACGTTTTTAATCAAATGCATTATTTTTATTTTAAATCAAAATAATAACATTTAATACTAAACAAAAATGAAATTCGCTCAATAATTTATACTTTGAAAGATCAAAGGTATAATTAACAAATAAAATAATAAGATATATAAAATATTTTTATTTATGAGCTATAGGTTAAATAATTTAATGATAGTGGGTTGGAAAATAGATAAGGCGTTTATTCTCACTCATTTTTTTATTTTTATTTTAATCATTTATTAGTATTATTATTAACATGTTTTTTATTTCAAATTTTCCATGTTAATTTTAATTATTATTATCATTATTATTATTATAATAATAATAAATTTTAAATAGTTAGTAATTTTTAAAATAAACACAAAACATTTATAATAATAACACAATCCATCACAGTAACTTCATAATAGAACTTTTTGTGCATTTATTTCTTGCTATGCTTAAGATGTCTTCTTGTAGGTTCCACCTCCTTTATTTATATCTTTTCACTCATTTCTCTTAACATCAAATAACTGACAATTGACTAACAAATGAATAAAAATTCTACAATAATAAAGATAAAAACAAAATATTTGAGAAAAAAACTGAAACAAATTTTAAAATTTTTAAAAAATAAGAAAAAAAAAACTATGTAATTAAATTTATATTTATATTTTTATTTCAATTTCACGTCATTTCTTTTTTCTCTCTTAATCTAATTTTATTTTTCTAAGATCACATATCAAACTACTTACTAATAGCGGTGGTTTATCTTTGGGTGTAAAAATAAATTTATTTTATTGAGTAGGTGACTTAGTTCGTTTTATTAAAAAGATAAACATAACAATTATATAAAAAGATTAAATTTAAATTATTTACAATATTTTCTTTATTGATATATATATATATATATATATATATATATATATATATATATTATAAATTCTTTAATACTAATAGAAATTTAATATCTAAATAAAAATTTAACTAGATTATTAAGATACTTTGTTTTCTATAACTAAATTGATTTATTTTAGCTATTTTTGCTCATTAGATTGTCAACCACCTCTACGTGGGACAAACCAAGATTTTGATCCATTTTCAACTAATTGATCCAGATTTGCTTATCTACTACATTTACCTTTTTCAGCTCCAAACAATTTCTTAAAACCTACATTTTACATTTTATAATAAAAGTTCAAACACATGAAATAAAGAGTTTATCTGAACGTATTTAAATATAACCGGATCACCCTGTATTTTTCTTATGAAATTAGCTCTTATTTCACATCATTGGAATCACCAATGAATTACAGTCTTCTAATTCTAACTGAGTAGATTCTAAAATTAAAAAAAAATGTAAAAAGGGAAAAACAAGTTTTTTTGAGAATAGGTAACCTTTAGAAATATTTAAAAAGAATGGGATGTTTTCCGATTTCATCATAAAATATACCTATTGAAGAGAACTTTCAAACTTTACAGTACAAGAGCTAACACAGAATTAAAATACACACACGTATACTATATTACCTTTTGCAGAAGAATTCCAGATCCAGACCCAATTCAGGTCTTCTATGTTATTCTTAATTTGCCTTTGGTGTTGTAAGCCACTCATTATAATAATAATAATAAATTAATAAATAAATAAATAAATAAGTAAAAATAGTTATAACTATTATTATAAGTTAAAAGTATGATATGCATTTAACAAATAACATAATGTGTTGGCAGAGAGACCAAGATTATTCCCCCTTCTGTTTTGTGCCTTTTGCTTTAGCTTGCCTTTTTCTCAACCCCTTTTGCTGTTGTTCACATCGGTGCCTTAATTACTGACTACTCAATTATTTCTGCATAATACCAAGTTTTTGGGAGTAATATTGTTCTTTCCCATTTTTCTTTCGCACCTGACATAACTCATAATGCATTATTACACTTTTCCTATTTTTTTCATGATTGTAGAAAAGGTAAAAGTATGAGACATTGTTATAGAATAATTCATCTAGCTGTAGGATGTAGCTGTGCGTCTGCATTTCCAAATTTGCATCACATGTGATTGCTGGGCATGTGAGCAAATCATGATTGGAGAGGATGAATTGTGGTTCATCACATTAATCTTTGTGTCTATTGAATGTAACAATGTTATTGTTTACTATACATAATTTCATCACATCCATTTCAATGTTTTTGTCAGTGGTGTATCAATTTAATATCTTTTTACCTTATATTTTGTTCTGTTCAAATTTCAAATAAAATATTTAAATGGGTTTTTTCTTACTTCACTTTACAGTGAAAATTAGCTGGTAGGCACCAATGAAATGGAATAGTAAAACAGCGTACACGCAACGGCACAACCTCTAAACTAACCACTCAGCCTTTGTGTGGGAAAATGCAAATTCAAAAGAAACGCATATTTCACCTCACTCACCAAAAGTTTGGTATCTATGCCATTACCCACATAAAATAAAATAAAATAAAAACCAATTTTCCACTTTCTTTCTATATTCCTCACTTTCTTATTAGGCCTTGCGTTAAGTTTGAAGCAACGTTACTTTTTTAGGTTGGGACTACTTCTATTATAAGCATTACTTATTTATATTTTAATGCTGACGAAAAATTCGGCTACTTATGTTTATTGTTCTAATTTTCTATATTGAATTTTATCTAACACCAATTTATAGGTACCTTTTTTTTTCTGGTTATTAATTATTCATGTGTATCTGCATGTAAATAAACCACAGCCATTTCTTTTTTGAATGTAAATGCTAGGAATGAAATCATGCATGTAGATTGGTCCCTTTGTAAGTTGTATATAATAAATTAAGTCTTTTGCGGATAAAGAAAAATAACGAAACTTTATAGCATGTGCTCGTAAAAAAGATGTTGAGCATGTGTTATCATCACACCTTCTATACTTTTATATTTTATTCATCATTTTAGAATGAAGATGAAATAATATATTGGTAAACGTACTGGAATATAACTTTATTACATATTGTGAATTTAATTTAAATATATTGATAATATAAAAGTTATACTTCCATTTCATTCTGTTCGCTATATATGGTAATATGGATGAGTTCTACAATAATTTTTTTAAGTTATACTTATTATCTATTCTAATTAGTCAAAAAAATATATATTTTAACAATATATTAACTAAGCTCATAATACTGAGAAAGCAAGTTGCATTATGGAAATAAAATTCTTTCTAAATAAAGTATATTTCAGTTGTAGACATTTATGGACTCTTCTTTCTAAATTTTAAAGGACGAGTACGCATTAATATAAAATATCTTATTAATAAAGGTGTTTCAATAAAATGGTCAAAATCATTAAATAATTGATTTATTTGATGAAAAAGATAGACAGACACCCTCTAAAATACAAATATTCATCTAATACCAATTAAAAATATTTTTCTTTTGACTTTTTTATTAAATGTTAAATAAAATTAATTATAAATAGCATCATTAAATATCTTTTATATTTTTTAATATATATATATATATATATATATATATATATATATATATATATATATATATATATATATTTATATTTTTTTTATATATA
>Ga0099825_1004593_pt1 | contig 18044 bp, 12 predicted proteins | sample SiratroredBW_FD_76838 | JGI IMG/M metagenome (GOLD analysis project Ga0099825, IMG submission 76838) | Root nodule microbial communities of legume samples collected from California, USA - Siratro red BW | ecosystem: Host-associated > Plants > Roots > Nodule | place: USA: California | collected...
ACATTTATACAATTATGTGTAATTTGGGGATTTCGACATGATATGAGTGCATTGAATTGTGTTTGTTGTGTTGGTGTCACGTGTTTATTTATTTTTTCTTACTTATCTTTCTCTGACTGCAACTGCAATTATTTAAAAAAATAAAAAAAAAACTACCAGTAAGTGGATTCAAAGGAATTTTACGATAATAGTATAACTATTCTTAATAATAAAAACATTGTATTTAGATAATAACAATAATAAATATAAATTAAAGTTTGAAATAAAATAATATTATATATAGTTATTGAAAGGGTGTGTGAAATTTCAATGGCACTGGCAAGTTATTGTGCATTGTCCTCCGTGCAATTTATGTGTAGTACTAGATCAGGTAAAAATTTAATTGTCTTTTAGTTTATTCTTTAACCATTTTTGAAGCTGTTTAGGAAAAGAATTAACTACTGTGGGAGTTCTATAAACTGAGAATCTTGTTTGTGTAAGGGTGTTTGGATTTGAGGATTCCCTATGTCCAAATATAAAAAATCACAAAAAAATAAATAATATATATATATATATATATATATATATATATATAATAACTATTTTACTACCTAAGAAAATTTGTGAAGTGTATAATAATAAATCCTCTTTTTGCTTGATCAATTTGTTAACTAAAATGAGAGGATAAATATCGAATTTAACCTCACTTGAACTATTAAACAACCCTTAATTAGTCTCAGCTTGTTATTATTAGGAAGATTTTACAGCAATAGATAAATACAAAGAATTGATGTTAGTTACAACCCTTTTTAAGATAATAAATTTGTAGATATATTATTTATATATTGTTCAATTTTTTCATTTTTATTTCAATATTGATCTTAAATTTAGATTCCTAACACAATTACACATGTACACTATAAAATATTTTTTAATATAATATATTACAAAAAAATTTATTATTATTTACATTTTAAACTATAAATATGTAAGTTTTAATAATTATATTAGTGATATACAATTTTATATTATTTAAAATAATTAATTAAAACAAAAATACAAAAAAACTAAAATAAATAACTAATATTTTATTAATAGATTTTTCTATTATAGAAATAAATAATTAAAGTAAAAATATATTAAAATAAAATGGTTTCTAAGTACATCTTAACAAAAGACTAAAAAATTGTCTCTAAATAAACAAATTTTTTTTAACGCTAACTACTAAAAATATACTATCTAATTGTATTATATTTTAACAAATAAAATAAATTCATTTAAAATTTTGTGAATAGTTATATTTTATATTTTGATAAGATAAATAATTAAAATAAAAATATTTCATCGATCACGAAAGGACGAATCTTGTAAGCCCCCACAAAAAAGAAAACATATAGCTTTTTCTCATTCTCTCCCCACACCTCTCTATATTTATCTCTCCCTTCTCTCTTAGTTTCACTCTCCATATACCATCTATTTCAGAATATGATCAAACCCTAGAGTAGCTGAGGAGCATAGGGTCATTTTTAATTGATTAGAATCTAAGTTCCTATTTACTATGAAAAACATTTGTTCTCTATGTTTTTGATAAGTTTTTGTCATCAATATTAGTGTAAATAGTTGAGAAAGTGTTCCCCTCAACTTGATTAAGATTATACTAAAATTAAGATTATACTAAAAGTATGTGTTATTTTGATAACTTGTTCTAGATCCCTAGTTTGGATTTGTCTGATTAGAGGAAATGATTTGGAGGTCGTCATCTAAGATACGGAAAACTAGTTTTAAATCTTTTAATAGTAACTTAGGTTAAAAGCTTTGACTATGATGAGTTTTGGTTTCAAGTTTTAATTTCTATTACAGATGTGTCTTATGACGAGATAGGTTGATTATGTATTTAGTATGGACTGTGATATTGATAACTTGATAGGCAACAATTGTTTCTGAACATTGTGAATTGTTGGATTGATATGGTTGTGTATGATGGAATTGAAATGATATGTGTAATGTCTAAGTTATAGAGTTATGTATAATCATTTTGGTTAAAATAAAACCAGTGTAATGGGGGTTGAAAGGAAATCAAGGTACCATGGTTACATATGTCTCTATATGCTTCAGTATGATCGAATTGATGTTTTATGTGTGATGACTGAGTTATAGACTTATATGTAATCATTATGGTTGAAATGAAACCAGTGTACTGGGGGTTGAAAGGAAATCAAGGTACCATGATTACATATGCATCTATATGCTTAAGTATGATTGAATTGATGTGTTATGTGTGATGATTGTGTTATAGGCTCATATGTAATCATTTTGTTGAAATGAAACTAATGTACTGAAAGGAAATCAAGGTACCATGGTGACATATACACCTCTAAGCTTCTGAATGGTTGAAATGATATGATTATTGTTATGACTAAATGATGAGTCCATATGCAATCATTTTGATTGAAATGAGATCAGAGTACTGGAAATTGAAAGGAAATCAAGGTAGGATGATTGCAAATGGATCAACGTAAAGTCAATAGGTTTGGAATAGAGTATAAAAGATTGAATGATAGACTTATTTGTATTTGACTTGAGAGTTGATATTTAAATTCTTAATTTTATTCTCTTTTAACTCCTTTTACTTTTACAAGTTGAAAAAATTATTTCACTAGCTTATCCTTGCTTGTCTTGTTGTATTTAAACTGCGATGACTGTACTATGTAAACGAGCAGGTGCAGATGCAGGTTTTGAAGCACCTTAAGGAGTATATGTTCTTAATCTGGTCTTCCTTTTGTCTCATATACATTGCATATATGTTTGATGTATTTAAAGACTTTATGACCTTAAGTTGGTCTTTCTTTTATCATGTAGATAGTTGTACATAAGTTTGATGTATTTGGATACCTTATGTAGTACTTTGAATATTGAATGCATGTTAATACTTGGTAGTAGATAGAAGTTAGTTATTTTGATAAATCATTTTCTGATATTTTCGCTTAAGCGGGAGAATCTCGCTCAAGCGAATTTTGCAAAAAAATTCCCTCTTTAAGTCTCGCTTGACCAAACTCTTTGTAAAAAAACAAGTACTCTTGGTTGATTTTCGCTCAAGCGAACAACATTTCACTCAAGCGAGGTTCGTTCTCACTCAAGCTATTCTTTTTTTGTTTTTCTTCTTTTCTTTCTTCTTTAATAATTATCTTGCAATATGAAATTATATTTCGCTTATTCATAATGTTCTCTATTAGAGTTGAATAAGAAATGCTATAAATTTTTTGAATTGTTACAAATTCTAAGATAGATTTGTCAGATGATGGAAGCGAGAATGTTACGAACACACAATGTATATAACACTCAACGATGCATTTTTAAATGGAAGACTCACGAGACTTGATGCAGAGGATCTAGATGCTCACAAGATTGATTAGAAGATTGAGCTTCACACGAGGATGTAGATCCAGATAAATGAGATTTGAATATTCAAATTAAATTAATTCATAGAATTTTTAATTTAAATAATATTTTGAATTTATGATTATTAATTTTAGTTTATTTTTTAATAAAATTAAAAGATTTTATATTAACTTTTAAATTAATATTAATTATTTCAATATTATACTAAAATTAATAAATTACTAAATTTATTGAAATTAATTTAAAATATTTTATAAATTAACAATTAAAAATTAATTTTATGAAACTTAGTTATTTCAAAATCAATATATAAATTTAGATAATAGTGAATAAACATTTAAGTATCTATGATAATTAGAAACCAAATTTCTAATTTTATTATTTTTATTGACTAAAAGTTAATCTCTAAAATAGATTAATCACATCTTATCAAAAGACTAAAAGATTACGCTAGCTACTAAAAATATAGCGTCAAATCATATTATATTTTAACAAATAAAATAAATTCATTTAACATTTTGTTAATAGTTATATTTTATTTTAGATAAGATAAATAATTAAAATAAAAATATTTAATTAAATAAGAAAGATAGAGGGAAACATCATAAAATGATGAATCCTAAGATTTGTCAGAAAAAAAAAATGAGGATGTTACGAACACATAATACATAAAATATATATAACAATAAGGATGTTACCAACACATAATACATAAAATATATATTTTGTATTAGAAGGCTCACGAGACTTGACGTAGAGAATGCAGAGACTCAAAAGGTTAAACTTCACACCAAGATGCAGATCCAAACAAGAAGATGAACGAGATTTGAATATTCAACTTAAATTAATTCATAAAATTTTTAATTTAAATAATATTTTGAATTTATTATTATTCATTTAAGTTTATGTTTAAATGAAATTAAAAGATTAAAATATTAACTTTTAAATTGATATTAATTATTTCAATATTATACTAAATTTAGTAAATTTATTGATATTAATTTAAAATATTTTATAAATTAACAATTAAATGTTAATTTTATAAAGTTTAGTTACTCCAAAATAAATATCTAAATTTAGATAATAGTAAATAAAAATTTAATTATCTAATAATATGATAATTAAAAATAAAAATAATAGTTTTTAATTCTATTACTTTTATTGACTAAAAAATAGTCTCGGAAATAGATTAAAAGTGACTTAAAAAAACAGTTTCTAATTACATCCTAATAGAAGATTACAAAATTGTCTCTAAATATACAATTGTTTTTCTTATGATAGCTACTAAAAATATAGGATCTAATTATATTATATTATATTTTAACAAGTAAAATAAATTCATTTAACATTTTGTTAATAGTTATATTTTATATTTTGATAAGATAAATAATTAAAATAAAAATATTTAATTAATAAGAAAAGAATAGAGAGAAAGCCATCAAAGAAAGAATGAACCTTAACATAGATTTGTTAGAAGATAGCAGTGAGGAGGATGTTACAAATGCATAATGCATAAAACACACGAGGATGATTTTTTTATTGGTAGACTCACAAGATTTGATGCAAAAGAAGCAGAGCTCATAGATTGACTAAAAGATTAGAAGATTGAGTTTCACAGGAGAATGTAGATTCAAAAGAATGAGATGAATTTGAATATTCAAGTTAAATTAATTCATAGAATTCTTAATTCAAATAATATTTTGAATTCATTATTATTAATTTAAGTTTATATTAAAAAATTAATAGATTAAAATATTAATTTTTAAATTGATATTAATTATTTAAATATTATATTAAAATTAATAAATTAGTAAATTAATTGATATTCATTTAAAATATTTTATAAATTAACAATTAAAAATTAATTTTATAAAATTTAGTTACTCCAAAATCAGTATCTAAATTTAGATAATAATGAATAACAATTTAAGTATCTAATAATATTATAATTCTAAACAAAAAATTTAATTTTTAATTTTATTATTTTTATTGACTAAAAATTAGGCTCTAAAATAGATTAAAAGTGACTTAAAAAACCTTTTCTAATTTTATCTGAACAAAAGACTTAAAAATTGTCTCTAAATAAACAATTTTTTTTAACACTTACTAATGTCTAATTATATTATAATTTTTGTTAATAATAAAAATTACTTTATATATCAACAACCTTTAGTTTATAAAATAGTATCTAAATTAATTGATAAAATTTGACTAATTATTTTGGTCTTTAAATTAATTTAATAATTTTATTATAATGTAAATAATAAATAAAATAAAAAAATGTATTTCAACTATAATAATTTTTAAATTAATTTGTTTTTATTTTAAAATATAAATTTCTTATTGTTAAAATTTTATAATATAATAAGATTGTATTCAAAATATTGATTTCAACATTCAACAATAAAGGTTTGAGATGAATCCTTATTTCTCCATAAAAAGTAAACATAAATACATTATTATTGATCAAATACGAGTAACTTATGGTTATTATATATATATATATATATATATATATATATATATATATATATATATATTTCAGAGGAAGATATAGATAGAAGAGTTTTAGGAGAAAAGTAATTATGTGATTTTATTTTTATAGTAGAATTAAATTATGATCAATTTTGTCTATTTGTTTTTATGACATTATCAGATTGTAATAATTTTATTTTGTTTTTTTTATTTAGTTATATCTAGAATAGGTCCAATACTTATATATATTCAGTTTTTTATTTTGAATGAAACAAACAGAAAAAAAGAACATATTTTCATTTTCATATCCTTTGTTCATCTTTATTCTTCTCTTTATTTTCATAATAATATATTTCTTCTCATATCCTTTGTTTATCTTTATTCTTTTCTTTATTTTCATAATATATATATATATAACTTGATATATCTTTCAAAGAAAAAAACTACCATCAAAAATCGATTAAATTTCACATCAATAAACCCTGTTAAACAATCCAATTTAACCTTTGATCTTTTCAATTCTTATTTTCTTCTACATCTTTTATCTCCTGGATTTATTTTTCCTTTCTTTCTATTCACAACATTTTTTTATTTTGTTGATTAGAATAATTTTAGTTTTAAATATAACTAAGTAAAACATTGATTTTGTACATTCCTTATATGAGTTGCATTGAAAAGCTGACATTGAACTGGGTTGAAAGGTTATAAGGATCCAACGAAATGGATAAAGTAAGAAATCTTCTCAAAACCGAATAAAGTAAGAAAGAATTTGGATCCGAAAAATATACCTCTTCAACTTTGGAGAAATTGAAGTGCAGGGTCGAGTTTACTAAAAAAAATCTCAAAAATATCGACAAAGTAATTTGCATCATTAATTCCAATTTTAGTTGCTAATTTCATAATAACAATTACGTGGACAAAAGAATTTACATTAATAGAATATTTTGGAAGCTATGATTCAAAATATTATAAATTGTTCATTTATACCGATTTTAAACTACTCCAGAAATTGATTTGTTATGATAAATCTAATTATGCGGAATTTTAGAATTATCTTTTTATAGTTGTACTAAATTTTTAATAATCTTTTGATAAGAGATACAAATTTTGTGAGGAGAATGCAACAAAGTTTGAAAAACACTTAAAAATACAATTTTGTCATTTTATACTTTGGGGAGTGTGGGATGAAGTAAAGGCGCATGAAGAAAGGGCCAAATCATGGGTCCTCGCCTTTCCAGCGTATGGACCTAAAACTGAAGGTCCACAGTATGTTTAGAAATTGATTTTTTTTTAAAATAATATTTCTTTTGAGCTTTCTCAAGAAATTAGAAAACATTAAAAACAAATTAAATTAATCATTTTAACAATTATCTTTTACATTGACTTTAAAGCTAAGAATCTTTAATAATCAACCGAGTGCATCTGCATATTAGGAATAAATGTGGAGAAGGAAAAAATTGTTATATCTTCTTACAAATCGTCATAAATAAATCATAATTTTTATACGTCGTGCTTTTTTTTTTTTAAACTCTTAGTCTCGGTTTCTTATCGGTCTTAGTATATACTATGAGGTATAGGATATTTTTGAGTTATAAGTATTATTGAACCTAACTTTTATTTATTTCATGATAACTTAATTATACTACTTTTGCGATGGTTAATTTGTTTCATGATTCGGCTGATACTAATGGAGATTGGTGATTGTTTAACCATTTGGTCAACATGACCGAGAGTCTAACAAACCAAAGAGTGTCATGGCTTCCCAAGCTCAATTGTTCAAACTATTGAGGTTGATTCCAAGAAGTTGAGATACTGACTGATATATTGGCTCCAAAAGGCAAATGTTTGAAAAATTAGAGTTGTGGAAGAAAAATTAATTTCTTTTGGTAGTGTGATAGGTCAAGATCTCTTCGATTTGGGGTATCGTGTACATCCATGTGCCTCCAGGCTCGATCAAACAAAAGATATTACGCGTTTGCAAAGAGTTTATCTTTCTAGCGAAAAGTGTCCAATAAAATGTTTTTCAAACGGTATATAGGTACTTGGTATGTTACATTTTCTAGGTCGTGATATTTGAATGGATCTAACCGTTGGGAATTTGTGACTCTTGGTTCGTCCTGTTCATCCTTACACTTATAAATAACAAGTCTAATCAATCCTAGGTCCACTTATAAACTTGTCTCTGATCGTCCGACTAGTCAGAAAGAATTTTTGTCATTTTTGAGATCGGAAAGAGTTTTTGTCATTTTTGAGATAATGATGTCTTCATCTAGCTTTGTTTCTGTAACTAGGGAGTGTTCAATCTTTTCGAGTAGAAGTCAAGATTTTGAGGCGAAGGTCATGTCATTATCGAATAGTAGTTCGGGGGTGAGATTGGTGCAAAGTACTCCATTTATTTTGAAGGGGCTGATAGGGGATGTTGTAAGCTCACCTGAGCGGGTTAATGACAACTTTTATGTCACTACTAAAGAGGTCGTCAATAAGGTTAAGGAGAGTTGGAGCTTGTGAAAAACTTAGGAACAGGTTGATTACCATGGAATATTTTTTGAAGTATTGGTGGTCTAAAACCCTTGTTGGGAAAACCTTCAATATAAGGAATCCTAAGACATACTTGTATCACCATTTTACCAGAATGAGTCACGCTTACCTAAAAGCTTTATGAGGGAGACTTTCGATACAAGGAATCTTCAAATCTAGGATCCTTCACCCATTCTCACTAGTTTGTTCCACATTTATCACACTAGTTTGTTGGGTTCTTGTGAGGGGAGATTTCAAGGAGATTTTACACCAATAAATTATGAGCAAACCATATGAGAGACCGAGACACCGTCATCAATCCAAAACCTTAAGACAATGAGTTTATGGGTTTTCCTTTTAAAATCTTAAGACAATAAGTTTGTGGGTTTTCCTTTTAAAACCTTAAGACAATGAGTTTGTGGGTTTTCCTTTTTATATATTACCCATTCCTACTTAATATGAGAGTTTGGAATCCTATCAATTCCCCTTCAAGCGTGAATTCCTTCTACATTTGTACACTTCTTCTCAACTAACGGTAGTGACACACTTATGTCGCCATTTTACCATAACGATAGTAAAACCATATAAGAGATCAAGACACCACTTCCAACCTAAACCCTTTGTGGGTCTTCTTTGTTATATATTGTTCATCTTGGTCTTTTCCACTAAATGTGAGACTTAAAATCACACTTGAAATCATAGTAATCTCCAATGTGAGTTCCTTTCACATTGGTATACTTTCCTACACTTCTCCTCAAGCAATAGTGGTGACCTACTTGTATCACCGTTTTACCACAACAAGACATGATTACTTGAAACCTCCGCTAGCAAGACTTTTGATGTAATAAATCTTCAAATCTAGGATTTTTCATCCACTCACGTGTTCTTTCCACGTTCACCGCACCTTTTTGTTAGATTCTTGCAAGGGAAAATGTCGAATAGATTCGACACCAATGAGACAAGAGCAAACCATATAAGAGATCAAGATACTACGTTCTATCAAAAATCTTAAGGCAATGGATCTTTTAGTCTTCTTTATACTCAATGTAAGACTCAAAGTCACACTTGGAATCCTAACAATGAAATGATTTCAAAGAATCCGCAAATGAAACAGTTAGAAAGTAAATGAAGGAAAAGTGAGAAGAATCACACAAAAAAGTAATGTATTGAAGTGTTAACAAACTTCAATTTTAAGTCCATAAAAAAATTCACTATTAGCAAATATTAGAACTCAGAATCTCTTAGTGAACTCACACTCAACTAACAATATTTTGTTATACAATTGAACAACAATTCTCAATTAATAGAACTATTGATAGATGTTACTATTTATATAGTGTAAGTAGCGTAACTAACTTATGTAAATCATGTCTAAACTAGCATGAAAGATATGTCAGCAGTGCTTCCACTATATAGTTTAAAATGTCACTTAGGCGGACTTTTCAAATGATACAAGTCTTGGAGGAAGTTAAAGGTTTGATGAAAATAGACAATCTAATACTATCAAACTTTTTGATTGAAGATAAACAATCTTGAATCATCAGACAATCTAATACAATAAGATGAATTAGGATCATTAATAAGATTTTACTAAATAATTCTCACAAATCATCAATAACATCTATCACTTTTACATGTCTTTTAGACTAATGTTATAGAAAGAGATATACAAGAAATAGAGCATGAAGAAGAAAGTAGAAAAGAGAGAAGTCTTATTGAAGCACTTACAACAGGAGGCACTTGAATATATATACACCCATAAACTGTTTAACCCATCAACACATGGATTGTCTAATACACCTACTTGGACCGTCTAACATACCATCTAACACACCACAAAGACCTAGATCATTTAACATTCTATAGACCGTTTAATACTCTTCTTTAATGTTATTGTTAGATTTTCCACGACGATAAGTTTAGTACGAACAGTTTGAAACGAAGGCCCCGACACAAGTTTAGTTAGAAGGTTAGCTATTTAGTAACGAGTAGGGAGATGAACCAGAAGCACCATTTTTCGTTGAATGTAGTATCTGAAAAAATTAAGATCAAGCTCAAAATGATTTGCTTTAGAATGCATAATCAAATTGGAACTTAGAAAATAACTCCTAAATTGTCCAGATATATTTGGGGTACGACGCGATATTCGTAGCTTAGAAAAAAGAGAATAAATCCACATGATTTATGCAAGAAAGACAATGATATTGTGATACTCTGCTTTAGTATTACTTATGGACAAAGATATATGTATTTTATGTAATAGATTTTTGATGTATTGAGCTTGAGACAGACGAAGATTTCCCTCAGTGGTATTTGAAACTTGTATTCCTAGGAAGTAGTGAAGAAGTCCTAGGTCTTTCAAGCAAAAACATGAACTTAGCATGGATATAAGAGAGTTAATAACATGAAATGAAGAACCTATAATTAGAATGTCATCAACATATATATAAGAACAAATATAGTGTAATATTAAGAGAACTTAACAAAAAGGGATGAGTCACTTTGGTGGCCTAAAATCCAAGTTGTTGAAGAGTGCAAGTTAACTTATTGAACCAAGATTTGGGTGCTTGTTGGAGCCCATAGATAGGTGTTAGATATTTGTTTTTAAAACTCCACATTGATTTGTTTTAGTTTCTGAATACGTCTTTAATCTTTAATTAGAATAATTGTTCCTAATTGTTTCTTAGATGTTAGGATTTTAATTTTTTATAACTGTTCCTAAATTTAAGGAGAGGAATTTCAGTCAGATATTTTTTCTTTCTACAAGCATTAAAAATGTAAGTTGTTCATGGCTCAAAGAAATAAGAAGAAATAACAACATATTTCTCTTTATACATCTTTGTTCAAATTCGTTCATTTTATTATTGTTTGTCCTCCTATTCTGTAAAACCAACAATAGCTTTATGAAGTTTGCAAACTCGAGTAGGGTCTTTTGACAAAAAACCAAGTTTTTGCATGCAGATGTGTTCTTCCAAATCACCTTTCAGAAAAACATGTTATTCACATCTATTTGACAAACAGCACATTAAGCAATGACAACATGAGCAAGAGTCACCTGTATAGTGTTGTGTTTAACAACTAGACTAAAAGTTTTAATGTAATCAAAACCTTCAGTTGCCTTAGCCATCAACTAAGCCTTATGATGCTGAAAACTCCCATCAACATTGTATTTGTTTTTAAACATTCATTTAGATCCCACAACCGTAACACCAAACACCAAAGGGAAGATTTGTAAGATATCAAGTATTATTTTGTAACAGAACAAAATATTCATCCTGCATGCCTTAAAGCCATGGAGGCGAAGCTAACACTTCCTTAACAAAATATGGTTTGTGAGGGTTAAGATCAACACTAGCATCATATAACTTTGATTTAAACATATCGGCTTTAGCTCTAATAATCATTGGATGTAAATTTGTGTGTATTTAAAAATGAGTAGTATTAGTTGTAGTGTTAGAAGAAAGTGAAGAATCATTAGTGTTTTGTTCATAATTAGGTGGAATAATATGATTGACAAGGAGTAGGAGAAAAATGATCATTATATTGATGTTGAAGCACACTAAAGGGAGTAATGTTATCAGAAGGCATGGCAATATCATCGCATTTGTAAAAGGATTATTTTTATTAGAAAAAGGAAAGTTATCTTCATTGAATATAACATGGCATGAAATGAAAGTCTTACAATATAGAGATAAACACATATATCCTTTGTTGTGTAAACTATAACTAAGAAAAAAACATGTTAAGCGAAAATAAAGTTTATGGTTATTGTAAATACATAACAAAAGATAACAAGCACAACCAAACACCTTGAACTTAGTATAATCTAGTTTTGATTTAAACATTTCATAGGGACTTTTATTATTTAGAACAGAAGTAGGCAAGACATTTATAATATGTGTAGTAGTGATAAAGACTTCAGCCTAGAACTTAACAAGAAGCGAAGTATTAGCAAGCAAAATCAATCTCATGTCATTTATATGTCTATGTTTACATTTAATAACACTATTTTGCTCATGAGTGTAAGGACATGTAAGTCTATGATTAAAGTCACTTTCGTTTAGAAAAGGTTGTAAAGCAAGAAACTCTTTGGCATTATCAGTTTGAATGCCTTTTAATTTATAACCAATTTGATTTTCAGAAAACACTTTGAATTTTTTAAACATGGTAAACACTTGAGATTTTGTATGAAGTAAACAAATCCAAGTGTATTTGGAATAGGCATCAAGAAAAGAAATATAATACTTTACATCATTTGCATCCGTTAGAGCATGACCCCACATTAATATACACAAAGAGGATTAGTATACATAGTGTCAGATGTAGTAAAAGGAAGTTAATGAGATTTTCCAACAACACATGCATCACAAAAATTACATTTGTTTGGTATACTATACTTTGCAATGTTTTAAAATTTGCAGAAAAGAACTTTGTAGTTATAGTGGCCAAGTCTAACATTCCAAACTTGAATATTGAGTTTAGCATAAATAATAACGAAGTATGATTAGCAAAAGACAAACTGAAAGAATATAATGAAGGAAAAACATATAGGCCATCTCAAATTGTTCCTTGAAGAAGAATCTGATTGATTGTCTAGTGTTTAACATTTTTTTAATTGTAGCATGGTGTTTAACATAACAAGCATTTGAGTAAAATTCAAAATAAACATTTTTATTATGTGCAAACTTAGAAACACTAATAAGATTTTTCGTGATTTTAGGAACATGCAACAAATCATGTGAAAGATTTGTGGTATTAGAATTGAGTAAAACAAGATTTGTTGAACCAATGTGTTTAATTATCATACTTGAGCCATTCCCAATCTTTACAGATCCATGATATGGATTCTTGATTGAGAAATACAGTAGAGTCTTTTGTTATGTGGTGGGAAACCCCACTGTCAGACTATCAAAGGGGATTATCTACCATAAAATGAGTATCAAGAATGAATGTCTCAAACTCTCCAAGAGTTGTAAACAATAGATGAGAGATATTAACATTAAATTGAGATGATGGTTGTTGATTATACATGTGCAACAATAAGGAGCAGTATGCCCAACTTTGCCACAAATTTGATAGTATTATCCATGAGACCATGAAGACGATGAATTATTGTTCCAAGAATTGTGACCATGAGGTCGAGGACCAGAGGAACGAGCGAATCTTGATGAGTTGGGAGGTTTGAAATTCCTGCGTCCTTCTCGAGTGATGTAGTTAGATTGAGTGATGTTGACGTTAGACTAGGGTGTAGAGACAATGTTGGTCTTAAGAACATTGTGTTCAGAAACCCTATGTTTTTCGAATCGTTCTTCTTGAGCAAGAATAAGAGTTTCTATCTCATTGATCGTAGGATCAGTTCAAGACGTGATGAAGGTGATAAAGTTATCATAGTCGTCATGTAAACCATCAAGAATTGACTCTATATGATCATCAACGGAGATGGGTGCACTAACAACAATAAGGGTGTCGATGATTTTCCTGATATCAAGGAGATACATAGTCAAAGATCGATCTTTCTTGGGAGTCTTGAATTGTAGTTTTTAACTTCGTGATCTTGACTCATGTGTGATACGTAAAGTAAGTGTTGAGATGCATCCATATCTGAATCGAAGTTCAAGACTAACCATTTTCGTTAATATAGATATGGTTATAGATGCAAACAACTAGATAACAATAAATTGATCTTATTACTGCTCATAACGAAGATAAGCCATGTTTACAAGATTAGTCTATTCATCCTGAGACTAAACATATAATAGAGGAACTTTATTATCATTAAGAAAATGAAAGACTTTTAAACCTTTAATTGTAGCGAGCACTTGTTGTGTTTATATAAAAATTTTGTCATCATCCAACTACAAATTAATGGGCATGGTGAAATGGTGCAGAACGAATATAATTGTTAAAAGAGAAAAGTTGCATAGGAAGAGGGAGCCATGAGATTAAACAAATTTAGTTCATGATACCACGTTAGAGAGATGTACAAGAAACAAAGCATGAAGAGAAAAGCACAGATCAGAAAAATCTTATTCAATCATTTATGACACCTGAAAAAAGAAAAAGAAAAAAAAAAAAAAAATATATATATATATATATATATATATATATATATATATATATATACCCAAACTGTCTACCTCATCAACATATTACATATTGGATTCATATAGAAAGTCTAATATAGCTATATGGACAGTTTTGCTATAAAGACTTAGATCATCTAAATTGTCTAATAATTAATATTTAAATATGATTTACAAAAGGTATAAACAATGCCTTAAATGAAAAAAAAAAAAAGTTAATTATAAAAATATATCAAATTGAAAATTTTGACTTTTACACTTATACTCCCAATAATATAATAAAATTACATAAAATGCATAGGTGTTGACATTGTTAGTATGTCTTTGATGATTGCACAGGGTGAATATCCTAAGGGAGACGAAAAAGAAATATAATGTATAAACACTAGAAGAACATTGGTGATGATCACAATCATATATTTAATAACTGAATCTTATAAAATATTCTCACTGAAACGTAACAAAATTTTATATTTTTGGTTTCAATTCTAAATAATAAATAAAACATAATTTTTTATTTTAAAAATATTAAAGTGTAATCTTGCAAGATCTTTATATTAAAACAAAAATTATAAAAAGAATTAAAAAAAAATAATGTGACTTAAGATTCAAGTAAAATTTTTAAATGGTGAGATTTTGGTGTTTTTGTTCTTGAGGTCCTCTAAATTTGTAGTTATCAATATCTGACATGTGTGTCCACTTGTGCAAACACTTCATTAGCTCTCCAACTCTGATACGGCATTGTCATCCATTCCAGAATCAGGATGTGACCCTTCCAAGCTAATAATATTCTTTTGCACATGCTTATAAAATATTAAAAAATAAATCTTTTTATTTATTCATTCAACCTAATAATAATTTTATATGCAAAGAATCAACTAGTAAAAGATTTTTGTCATTCTGTATTTGAGTTGTACTTAAAATAAGAAAATATATTATTTCATCTTGTGCTTACTACAAAACAAAACACTTTTAATTACATACCAATAAAGCTAATTAATTAATTATCTTTATTGATTTTCTGAAGAAAATATTCTAAATTTATTCTTATAATTAATGATTTCTAAAAAATTACTATTAATATTATTATTTATTATTTAAATTTATATATTTGTATCTAAAATTTAAATTTAACAATAATTAAATTTTATTAAAGTATATATTTCATTTCTTTAATTATTTTTTTAAAGAGGGTGAAAAATCCGTTAACTCATCTTAAAAGTAAATTAAAATAAAAAATCATTTTTTATTTTAAAATGGAACATACTGACCCAATATAAAATTATATTTACCATATTATAGGAAGTTTTTTAGAAGGTGAGAGTTAAAAAAGAAAAATTCTAAAGTGGTGCAATTATGCACCATTCTTGTTAAAATAGATAGATTTTTATATTAGATAAATGAGTAAATTATACCAATTTAATATGATTTTATTGAACAAATATTAAACTAACAATTTTTAGTTATTTATGTAATAAGAAAAACTTTACTTATTTTAATAAAAGTGGTGTAGAATTGCATCATTTAAAAAGAAACAAGAAAAATGGAAAAATGGATGATGATGAAGATTGATCACGTGATGGAAAAGAGGAGAAGGAAGAATATGATGGGACTTGAGAACTCAATTCTGGCAGTACAAAACAATTCTTGCAGTACCACTTGTTCATGAGATCACGCGCATGCTTTTGCTAATTTAGTACTACACAATCATCACCTGTTAAATATTATTAATTTTCTAATTCTTTCTTTTTATATATTATTTACTTCATTATTTTTATTAAATACAATATTTTTATTTCCACACTTCAAATTTCTCAGAATATTTTTAATAGTAATTCTGATTAAGTTTAAGTGGTTAGTCTAGATTCTAAAATTTAAGTTTTAGTAACTTTACCATTAGATCAAAAGATCAACCCACGATAGCTAATACTTTAATTTATGTATTTAACACTAAAACATTGATGTTAAACACATGAAATTAAATTAATTTTTTATTATGTTTTAACTGTATTTTAGTCTGTCAAATGTATAAGATGAAAAATACTTTATATAACTGAATTTTATAATATCAAAATCAGAATAAATAAAAGAAGTTATAAAAGTTCATGTCAAGTTCACTTACATAATTAATTCATGATACATTTGTGAAATTTTGTTCCACTGTAACGATGTTTCTTCCCTCGTATTACCAACACCTAATAAATATTAAATAATTTGAATATAAATAATTAAAAATAATAGTAAATAAATATTTATGATATATAAATTATATTTTATATTATTTACAACAAATTATTTATATAATGATATAATCTTATTTTCTTTAAAATATTAAAAAACAATTTTGAATTCAAGGTGATGAAGATTAATGGCAAGAGACAACAAAATTAAGAATGAAAATCATCTACATTGATTTTTTTTTTCTTAAAACTACTTTGTTCAAGAATAACTTTTAAAAGTAATATAATTCTTAAATATATAACTCACATTATATTAAAGATTTCAATTTTTGGATTTAATAATAATTTTCTTAAAATTATATCATTCTACTGAACTTGTTATAGCTAAATCGTTTTATCATGACATTTTACCTTAAATACTTAATTAATCATAACTACCATGTCCAATATTCAATAAACTGAACTAACCTTTTTTTAATAATTAATCCTGGTATATATTGTTCAATCAATTGAACTGAAATTTTTTAATAATTAATCATGAATATCAGTTGAGTTAAAAATTAATCACAATTACTAGTTTTGAAGTTTTAAAGATTTGATGTCTCTTATTTGACTTAAATATTTTTCATGATTATTATAACACCTCACAAAAAAATAAAGTTTCTACTAAGGCGACTAAAGTATTAACATAATGCATGCATCAAGATTATATAATAATGCTAAACAAAAATTTCAAAACATATTTACAATATCATATACAAATTTTTCAAAATATAATACTATTCCTAACAATATCCTTCAACCTAGATGATCTCCCAAAGATCCATCTTTAGCACTATCGGCTCCCGTGTCAAGACACGATCATCACAAATAGAAAATCAAACACAATACAACCAAAAGAAATGGGGTAAGCTAACCAAATTTTAACAAATAAAAAACATTCAATTTCATGTATCATCACAATATAAGAATCTAACACACTACAAACATGACTCTATTTCCGGAAGACTCGTGCATTGAACAGACCCCGAGATATGCACCTGTCATACATCTCCAAACTGTGATTCCACACAGCCTCCACACAAATGAATCATCAATCATGTATGACAGGGTTAGTCCCCCTGAGACTTTCCTGACCAGCTATGTTTCAAGCTGCAGTCACCTAGTTCAGACCTCCTTCGACTCTCACCACCTAGTAATGATCATCTATTTGATTCTTATTACTAGTAGAGTCAGGATATCAATCATTATTGATCAGATCCTTAAACAATGTACTTCCTAATTAACCAAGACACGGGTGTTTTCTTTCCTGAAAACACTATGCCTAGGCTTTGACCAACTTTATCAATACTTTTAACAATATAACATCACCATATAGATCTCTACTCATGCATTCATTCACTGTTAAATC
>Ga0099825_1004595_pt1 | contig 18039 bp, 11 predicted proteins | sample SiratroredBW_FD_76838 | JGI IMG/M metagenome (GOLD analysis project Ga0099825, IMG submission 76838) | Root nodule microbial communities of legume samples collected from California, USA - Siratro red BW | ecosystem: Host-associated > Plants > Roots > Nodule | place: USA: California | collected...
ATCTAGGATGTCACATAAGAAAAAACTAGAGGGTTAAAATGGAGAATACAGGAAACAAGGACTATTTGTGATTGCAAAGTACCTACCAAGCTCAAAGGAAAGTTTATTGTAGTGATATAAATCCAGTTATACTCTGATAATGAATGTTGAACTTTAAAGGAACAAGATAAAAAGGTAGGAGCAGCATAAATGAGAATGTTAAGGTGGATGTACCATAGATGAAAGAACAAGATACAAAAAGATGTATATAATGATATATTGGTCTAACACCAATTGAGGAAAAGATAATAAAAGAAAAAAACCCCAAGGTGGTCTGCACATGTAATGTAAGCCACTACCAGCACCAGCGAGGAGAATAAAAATAATGTGTCATTTCTAGTTTTATGAAAAGGAAGAGAGAAAGATCGAGTAGGTCATTGGAGGAAGCTGCTAAGAGGAATTTTGTTGAGATAAATATCTCAGGATTTGGTATTTAATCAAGTTCAACGGTATAGTGTGATCCTTATAATCAACCTCCCTTAGTAGGATAAGGTTTTCAATGTCGTTGTTATTTTTCATGTTTTCTAATACTTTGTGATCTGTTTTCTATTTTAATGGCATACTTGGTATAAATAAGGATGAGTATTTAAGGATTTATTAACACATCATGTTTTATTGAGGATACGATTGCATTTATTTCCAAAACTTCTAAAAATAATTTTATACAATCACTTTCAGGAATATTTTTGGCAAAAAGCTAGAGCACTAGAATTTTTTGCTAGAATTGTCTAGCATGCTTGTTGACACCTAGCAAGGTGAACGATGTCCCAAGATCCCTAGCAGGATGATAAAACAATACTATTTGTTTCAGGCTACAAGTTGATATTATTCAAAAAGCCGTCAAGTTTCTGTAACAACATTTTTTTTTTATTAATCCTTGTTCCAAGAGAAAATATTTTCTGAAATAGAAAGCTGTTTTGCAAAGGGAAAAAAAAAATAAGCAATACCAAAACAGACTCTGTATAAAATCTGTTCAATAAAGCATACAAAAAATGTATTTACCTTCGAAACCATAGACTTCCTCTTTCTTTTCCATGTTGCATCAGCAAAAGGAAGTTGTTCTTTAGATTCAGAGAGCACATTAGTATCCTTTGTCGATTCCTTTCCAAGCTTGGACTTTTTGGATGTTGAAACCTCAATTTCAGGCACTATACTGCGTTTATGTTTATGTCTCTTATGGCTTGTTGATGTTGCTTCAGGTAAAGCAGACTTACTATCTTTATCAGCAGATATTCTGTCTCCCTTCAATTGGATGGATGATTCTAAATGGGCAAGGGGGAAACATTGAAAAATAAATGAAAAAGACTTCAGATTTGTCTGATAAAGAAATGATTTTTTTGTTAAATCTCACTGTTGACTGCAACAGCAAACATGATCATGGGCAGAAACAAAAAGTATATTCCAGTCTGAGCACTTGAGTTGAATAAGTGAAAAATGCAACTCAAATAATACTTTTTTTGCATTTCTTTTGCACTGTCGTTTAAGGTTCTTTTGGAAAAACCAATAAATGTATAAATTTTCTTATCTTAGTACAATATTTACAAGATTTTTTATTTTACCACTTTCATTTCTATATCACAATAAAAACATATATACAATCTAATACAAGATTAGGTGAAAAGTAAAGGTGAAAATGACAAAAGAGTTATTAATGTCATCTTCAACTTCGAAAAAAATATAAACAAAAGTCTTTTAAAAATTCAACAGTCAAAGAGAAACAAAGGAAGTATGAAATAAGGAGTTACACTTGAAATTACAGTTAATAACATTCAAGGAACATGGGCCAAAATAAGGCAAATCAATTTCAACTGGTACTGAATACAGAGAGATAGAAAAACTGTGATTGAATTTCTGAATATTACAATGATTACAAAAAAGGACGCTAAGCTTCTGTGCAGCAGAAGCATGTTTAAAGTGTCTAGCAGAAAACTATATATCCACATGAGGTGACAGCTGTGACAGTTATAAGTTATAACTGTTGTGATGCAAGTTATAACTGTTATAATGCCAATTATAACTGCCCAACAGATTTAAAAACACACACACACATACACACACACATATATATATATATAGTCCTAAAACTGTGCATTAGTGTTGAATGTCAAAACACTAATGTTTTGATTTTTTCTGGTTTAGATATTGCTCTGTGGCAGGTAAATGCAAAAGCCTCTTACAATTACATTTTATTGATGATAAATATATCACTTTATACTTACCAGAATCCATTGTAGATATTGGCATCATTACAGACAGATCTGCCAAAGTTTGCAACGCATTCAAGGCAGGGGTTTCATCTGTCAGATAAAGTAAGTAATTAAATGTTGCAAATTCAGAGATGAAGAGGAAAAGTCAATTTCACAGTAGTCGAACGTCACCTTGACGCAAAGCTAAGGGGGGAAAGGAACTAAAAGTCGCACAAACAATTTGCATACATGTCTAGTGACAGAATTACCTCCAAAGAAGAGTTTCTTGTTTCGTTTCCCCCCACCTTTTGGAGAGATTTTTTCAAGCTTTTCATTAGTAACCTCAATATCAACCATTTCCTTTAGTGAACTAAAACTAAGCCCTTCTTCAGTGCCACTACATGCTTCCGCACCATCATCAAGCTGATGGTTTCCAACATTTTTCTCTCTCTCTCTCTTTTTGTATAATTTGCCCCCCTTCTGAAGAACTTCAACCGTGCCTGTGCCTTCCATATCCATCAATGAACTATTATCTCTTGCATATTCTCCATTGTCAGCTCCCCTGCTTTCTATACTACCATCTAATAACTCTTCATCCACTGAAAGATCATGTAACTTGGCACGAGCTGCCTCTGACACTTGCTGATAGTAAAATAGAATGCATCAAACACAAGCATATCAGTCACAAAGACTACCATTCCATTCTATTTGAACATGCACAGTTTGAAGTAATAATCCAACAAATACAAGATAATGGAAGAAACGGGTAGTGAACAGTTAATACCTTTCTTTCCCAGCGCTGCACAGGTGAGGGTTTTTGCTCTACTCTTCTACATGGTGATTGAGAAACTTGGGGAGAGCCTCCTCTCTGTGCAGCCTCAGTTAAGGCCAAAGCTACAACATGTGCAACTTCATCATCATTGGCATCAGTAGTCGACTTCAGGCTTCTTCTATGAGGCGAAACATAATTTTCTGTATAATCTTTCTTATAAGAATAAGAAACTGGGACGCGAGGAGTCCTTTTACCAACAGCATGAGGCACGATACCTGATTAATTGAATAATCATTAATATTGCAATCCAGTGCAGAATATTTTGCATAAAATGATTACAAGGAATGTGGGCAAGATTAACAAGTCAGAATAATCACGAATGTTATCATATAAATATCTGGGTTTAAAGAAGTTAAAATATTATAATACTCTACCTGCACATTTTGTACCATCAGAAATGAGCTGGAAAAGGCGGGGCAGTTCAAGAAGGGTTTAAACCTTATCTAAAATTCAATTATTTAGATGAATGAAAGCAGCAAGGATTGAACACTTGGCCACTTGGTTGCAAAGGGCTTTGATAACATTTCATAGATCAACTCTCCTAAAAAATTAAGCTATTGGGTAAAAAAACTATTTAATGAATTTAATAACATCTGACCTTCTACCAACATAAAAATAAAGTCCCAAAACCTAAATTAAATCTTTCACAAGAATCTTTATGGAGTTTTTGTATAATATGGAAGAACTTTGCCAGTTCCCATTTGTTACATAACTACTAGTCCACTGCTTTCCGGTTGCAAGGATTAAAACCACAGTAACTTCTGCACCTGGGTGACATAAACGCAATTTGTAGAAAGGCAAACCAAAAATGGTTCTCTGGATGAGGAAAGAACAGAGGGAGTGGCACCACAATGGGTATTTTACCATCTAGGCGTCTCTTCTTCAATAAAGAGAGGCAACCATCACTGGAAGCAATTGAATGAGACTGATCCTTAGACACACCAAGCTGAACTTTTTCCCGCTTTCGTTTTATAAATTTCCGAGATCCTAGTGCATCATTGCTCTCCCTTTCACTGTCACTCTCTTCCTGTCAAATTAAAGTCCAGAAAATGACAACTCATAAATGTATAGTCAAAACAATATAACATACCATGAGGGTGCAAAGCAAAAGGGTGAAACTAGACATAGAAAAACACAGCTTTCACAAATATTAATATATTTCAATAATTATAAAGACAAATACAAATCCAAAAGGACGCATGAATCACATCAACTGTAATATCATGATGGAAAAAGAAATTGAAAGATTACAATACAACAAGGGATACCATGGCAAATAATGAGAACGGAGTTTTGATTTACTTTTCAATAGAATAGTTTCCACCTTCTTTCTAGAAAAATAAAATAAAAATCTACTACAAAAAACAACTTTGACCTTACCAGCACATTGTAGTGATCAGTCATCATTGCTATGAGGCCAACAACAGAAGCCGTGCCCTCTGGCAGAGAGAGGTATGCCTGTAGATTACAACTTGTAGTTTCAATGACACTTAAACAAGATCTACACAACATTAATGAATAAGCCAATTCGGAATAGGTAGAAGCAAGGACCTAAACATGTCAACTAGCCTTATGGAGGAATATGTTATGGGGGCATAACCATTACAATTTGGTGAAAGACAGCCATAGCTTGATATCAAATAACGTCCCAGTTAAAAATGGCAAAGAAGAAAATAAGGGTAGAGTAAGTCGAGGCAAAAGTTTTAGGTTCCATATGTAGAAATTGATCACATTGTCATCTAAATTTTTACTCAGTTACAGTAAAAATGCATGCACACACAAAAAAAAAATATTCTTAAACGAAAGGTAGAATGTACATAAGAAAAATGAAATATGACTTTAGATTAGGCCTCAGTAATATTGATTTACCCGATTCATATTGTAAAGAGCTTCTACCATTTCACTGGTTCTATTTCGTACAACACCAGCCACCTGGAAATCAAAATAAATAAGAACAGAGAACCGTAACAAATATTCTACCAACAATTGACATTATAATGACAGGGGAAAAGGAACAAGCCCAATTGTCCTCGAATATCCTAATGAACAAGCAGGATGGACAGAGAAAAAAAGACGGCAACAAAAGAGCACCTTCTTCCAGTCTTTCCCATACATTCTATATGCTTCATAAAATCGCTCTAGCTCCTCCTTGCTCCACTGAGATCCCAATTTATCAGTCAACTTTTTCTTCTGTGCAAAGGGCACACATTAACAAGGATTCAAAATTTTGAGGCTAAAACAATAGATGAAATCTTGTTTTATGTTTACATACTTTGGAAGACAAGAACAACTATGTATGATAGAGGGAAACTCAAAATTTGGTAATATAAATATCCGATTTCAAAAACTTATATGATATGTTTTGCCTATGTATTTTTTGTATAGCCCTGTTTTCTATGTGTTTGTTTTGTGAATACCCACACTATCCTTAAAACATGTGATTCAAAAAATAAAAGATACAAATTCAAGTCATATTCTCTCTAATTCCCTCCTTCAAAGCATAATCTGAATCTTGTAGTATTTTTCTTAAAAATTATCACACAAAACAGCAAATTAACATAAATAAATTTGTATTTCGTATGATATATAGCCATCTCATATCATAATTTTCAAAAAATAATTATATCTGTGTATCAAGTCTTACCATATATTTCTATTGGTGCCTGTGCAACATAGTTTACAACTTTTCAAGTGAAATGTACAAATCTAACACCAATATTCTGAAATCCAGGAACTGCCACTATAGCCTCTTTGTAAAACTATTCTGAAAACATAATGCCAAGCAGGATGCAGTATTGTAGTTATGTATTTTCCTACTGCTTCTAGTTTCAGAATAAAAAACCATCTGATCATGACATACCCGTTGCTTGTTTTTATTTGAATTAACACCATCTTTCTCGGGAGAAACATCATTTGAATGTGAAATCCGCTTATTAACACTTCTAGATTTCCTTGTTGGTGCCATTGAGCCGTTATGTCGTTGAACCCAAACACAAAGCTACAATCAACAATGTTAGTCCAGTTCAAACTCCACTGATGAACTAATCAATAATGCAATAGAAACAACATAATTTCTCTTACGGAATATTTAATCAATATGGAAGCATAGATCAGTGTAATATTTTTTGGCGTCCATTATTCCCCTCCCCCCAAGTTATAGAGTGAAATAATGAACATAAACTTCCCTGCCTTTCTCGTGAATTACAACAATTAGAGCCCAAAAGTTCAATTGCTTCACACCAGGCTTTCAGACTTTTCAGGAATAAAAAAAGTCAAAAACGCAGACACTTAGATCATATTGCTACTCTTCTTACTTAAGGCAGCAAAGTCCAAACCAAATAAGAAAATTACAGCTATTTACCCCTCCCACCCCCAAGAGAGCCGAGCATCAGTTAAATCTTAACCAACAGCAAACTAACGGGACAAGCGGCAAATTCACAATGCACCTGAAACATTGCAAAACTCTCAGGGCAGACAGCAAATTGAAATCGTTGCAAGCTAAACACAACTACTTAGCAACAAAGATCCGCATTTTCCAAGCTGAATTCACGATCACATTGAATTTAGCAATTAACCACGAGCTTCACAACATTCAACTCGTCACGATAAAACACAAAACCTTCACCGTAGAAACCTCAAATATCTTTTAAATAAACGAAATGGAACGCCGATTCAAAATTTTCGAAAGAAACAAATTCAACAATCAGACAACCGGCTCCAACCAGCTTGTTTCTTCGGAAAAAGAAAACAAAGCAACGGTGAAAACAAAAACGAGTTATGAAAAACGGCCAAGAGCGAACATAAACGGACAAATTCCTTCCAATTAACAAAAAGATTAGGCAAATTTCATTTTCCTTCTCGAATTCAAACCCTAGATTACAGATCGGAAAGCAGAAATGGTTCCGTGACACTCACCGCTCTCGTAGGGTTCCGAGTCCCGCTGAAGCACGAGAGAAGAGCAAAATGGCAGTGGCAGGGTTTACGCAGAGAGAGATAAAGAGTAACGCATTGCCGCGAAACTTGAATAAAACGAGGGCATTAACCAATGAGATTTTTCGCTCTCCGCATCACCTACCACCAGGCTCGAGGAAGGAGAATACGGATTCATGCTATCATATCATTCACCCTACACGTCACTGGTTACTTCCCATCGACGGCCCACGCTGTGAGTCTCACTGGGGACGCATGGTTTTCGTCGTACCTGATTATATTTGAAATTTTGGAAGAGAATATTGCACATGTTTCCCGTCATTTTCCCTGAATTTGAATTGAGTTTTAATTTATTGTTGGTGTAAAAAAATATATTTCATTTTACCGTTCCTTGTTATTTATTATAACAATAATTTATCCTATTTTATTTTATTATTCGTTATCATGTTCATTAAAGAATATAAAAAAAATTAAGGGATGAGTAAATATACTAATGCCCACAGATTGAGTTTGCTTTTAATGTTAATAACAGCAACTTATTTGCAAATATATAATGTAACATTTTAAAAAAATTAAAATTATTAAAATAACATAAGAATGTGATATTTTTTTAAACAACTAAAAGATATTGTGTGAATAGAAAAAGTTGGATAAATTTGAAAACTTTACGAGTATTAATATAATTTATAATTAAGAAATCGATAATAAAATTTTAAGTGGTAATTTTTAGTTCTAAAAGAATTTTATATATTTTTTATGACTTTTCCAATTAATTTTTTTCCGGTATTTTTTTTAAAACGCAAAATTTAGGTATTTTAAAAAAATGTAGAAAATAAAATAAATTTTTTAAAAGCCAGAATAAAAATCATAATTTGAAAGAAAATAATATTGGAACTATAGACACCATTAGCTAAAAGAAATGTTAATTCCTTTCAAAAACACTAGTTAAAAAAATCTCATATGTATACAAACAATTATTTATCCGAATTTAAATATAAAACAAAACTAGCTTAAGTGTCTCAGTTAAGAAAAGTTAGTTAATATTAATTTATTCTATTGATCTTACTTAAAAATGTTTTTACTAACATTATATATATCCTCCCTGTTTTACCCTTCAGTATATATTAATATTTCAATATTTTATCACACATTCAGTTTTTATCTCATTTTCACAAACTATTTTATTTATCTTCAGTGATAAAGTTATCTCCAAAATTAATACAATACATTAACAAATATTTAATTCTAGTATAGATAAAACTCAAAATGCGAACTTATAAACACACTGACATGTTTACTGCTGAAGAATGAACATACCATCTAGAATAGAATTTCAACTAATGAAATGTTATTTTAGGAAAAGTGGTGAAATATTTAAACTATGTTTTAAAAATCATTTTAATGAAGCCTTGGTTGGTTTTAGATTAACAAATACATATGATTTTATTTTATGAGTTTTATCTTTCACAAAATTATTTTCCTATAAATGAAAAATAAACTCATTTTCTGATCTATTTTAATAGCATTGTCTATATATAAGTTTATATATAGATATTAAATAGTATTTAATTCGAGTATGGAAAAAGAATAAATGTGGATACGCTTTATAATTATTCTTATTATTATTATCTTTAATAATTTGTTTACTTTATTTAAAGATCTTCTTTTGATGTATAATTTTGTATAATTTTTTATTGTGTTTAAAATTTATTTAATATTCATAAGTGCACTCTTACTTATCTTTTTGGTAGCGTCTATTTTATCACAAAGTAAATTCAATCACACATTTTATACATTATTCCTTTGTGTGTTTCATTCATATAATTGTTACATTTAAGGAAACATAAAGCTAAAAGCTTGTTTTATTTAATTAAATTGTTTTTATGTTACAGATTGATTGCTTTTGGTTTTTTTCATATTTAGTTTTCTCAAATTCATAACGTATTTTTCTTTTCAATATTTATAAAAGTAATATATATTTTAGTTGTCAGAAAATTTGAATTATATGTAATTATTATTTTTTATATAATTGGTTGATATTTATACAAATTTTGTTTGACACTTTATTCTAATATAATTTTTTCCTAAACTTTAACATTACATAAAAAGCATGTATTATTTTTATATTATATTTTTAATAAAATTATATTTTCATAGTAATCTTTTTTATGAAAAATATTTAATTAATATGTAAGACAATATAGGTATAAAAACATGAGTGAGAACGAGACATAACTTTCATAATAAAACTATAATGAATTCCTCACCGATTCAACCTATCTTGAAATTTCTACTTAAATTTAGAAAAATAATTTTTTTAAAGAATTTAAAATTATGATAAAACATTTTTTTAAATAACAGTTTTAAGTTTCATTTAAAAATTGTTCATAATACTTTTAGCTTTTCTTTTAACAATAGTGTCAATTCTTATCAATATTTCTCAAAATTGACAAAAGAAAATATTATCAAAATGAGTAAATCATGTTAATATATGACAATTTTATTATGAAAAAATTTTGTCAATTGGATAATTTCTGTTTACACAGAAATTGTATAAACAAAAGAAAAAATGTGGAAGGAAGTGACAATTTCTGTGTCAATATTCAAATTGTGTTCAATTGACACGATTTTAATAAGTGAAATTGTATGTATATAGTACGATTTTTTTTTCATGTCGAAAATAATTATTTATATGTAAAACTCTCATTTTTAAATTAAGATTTTGGTTACATTAAACATATATTTAAATAATACAATAAAAATGATAATATCATTTACTAATATATTGATTATGATTACTATTAAACACATTAAAGGTATATTTAAATTTAAATATTATATTAAAAATGAAAATAACATTAAACTTACTAACATATATTGATTATGATTACCATCAAACACAATTAAATGTATATTTAAATAATACAGTAATACCATTTAATATAATGTAATAATAATACCATTTAATGTAATATTTAATGTAATGTAATAATATTGATTTTGATTACCATTAAACACATTAAATATATATTTAAATAATACAATAAAACTTTCATTCAACCTCAACATGTTTTATTTTAAAATCATAATCTAACTTTTATTTTATTTCTTTAATTGAAAGCTAAATTCAAAATGAAAGTTTTAGTTATAAATAATTATTTAAACTTTGTTTTTAAAAAAAAAAAATAGTATATCATATAGATACAATTTAACTTAAGGTATTAATTAAAATTATGTCAACTAGACACGATCTCAAACTTACTCTCTTATATGATTTTATTTTTCTTCCATTAAATCGTGATCCCATATTAATATTTACTATTTCAATGATAATAATTTTTTTTACCCATTTTGAAAAATATTAATATGAATTGTACTATTATCTAAAAAATCATGAATTAAATAAGTATAAGAAATAAGATTCACAAAGGTAACGTTAATCTTTTACTTATATATTTCATTGATACATTTTTTAATAATTTTTTTCAGCCAAAGAACAAAACATAAGTAAATTTTTTTTTTCGATTTTTGTTAAAAATATGTAATTTATTTTGCTAAAATGAATAAGTCACATCACATAATCATGACTTTAAGTGAATAAGTCTTTGTCTTTGCCTAACGCGACTTTAGTATGAAATAGAACTGAAGTTGCGTCACGATTTCATGTACAAAGAATAATTTTGTACTCTCTAACGTGCTTTTTCCATTTTTTCTCTTTGATTTTCCCAGCCCCAATAAAAAAACCATATCATACTAGAATTTGACCTGTCATATCTTTAAGGGTTCGTCTTTTTCTTCATTTCCAAATGCAGTTTGCCTAAGTCCAAAATAACTCCAAAGTTCATAAAGGAAAAGCAAAAGGCGAAATCTACATTATAAACTATAATTCAAATTAAGCAAGCCCCCTAAGGTCATTATTATTTATTACAACTAAAGAGAAGACCCTTCAAATAGAGATACTGTTAGGAACCCCCATGCCAGTTAGTCCACCTTTACTTGTTGGATAAAGCAAGGTGTATGGCATCTTAACTGGACCATACCGGTTTCTCAATTTCTCATCACTGTTCATTCTCAAGATCCTTTCCTCAATACTCGCAAGTTTTTTCCCAAACTTCTCAAAGGCTTGCAGTGCCTCTGCATCACATGTCCAATCCGGAGTGTCTCTCTGCCCAAGGTAAACCTCATCACTAGAATGTTTCGACAAGATTTCCACAAGTGAAATGCCAAGAACAGCCTGAAACTGTGAACTAATTGTTTTCAGATAAGCCTTCGCAGGATCTGCCACCAGTTCATCATATTCCGGAGTTCCTTTTTCAGGCATGAATCGCCGGCTTATAGCTGGACGACTTGGTGGGAAACCTCCAAATGGATATTGTCCAAAGTTGATTGCAGCATGCAGAGCTGAGGCAATCCATATAAGGATAGTGCAGGTCTGAATCAGATCTTCACAAGTCTGCATCTTTGGCCACCAAGGTTCATTCTTCTTGTCTCCGTGACCCACCTCCCTTATTTCCTTCCACCAAGATTGAAGTTCGGTATCTTTCTTCACTGTGTCATCCTCCTTGTAGTAAAAGGAGCAGTAGTCCTCAACCCATGTCTTAATAGCAAACCAAATCTCCAACCCATCAACAGCAAAAGGGTAATCCTCAATCAGTAATCGAAGACCATATGGGGAAGTTGGGTCCTTCACAGCCACTCCTCTGAAAGAAGCAATTTTTATTTTTTCAAATGTATTAATTTGATACCATCCAAGGTATTTCATTTCTACTGACTTAAACTGGGGAACTTAAAATGTTACCTGATCTATTGAACTCAACCATGTTCAGGAAATGAAAATAATTGATAATTTGCAAGGGTCTTTTGGTTGAATAGTTTACTTACCTCTTGACAAGATCTTCAGGCAGTGCCTGCTCAGGGAAAACCCAGTCCTTGTAAAGCACAGATGAAAACTCCATAGAGTACCTTGAAGGACAAACAGTTGACTCTAGAGCACCACCAGCATTGATGAGAATCTGTCGTCCGAGTGCATTTATATTCATGGTGTCCCGAAAGTGAGGATGCAATAGTTTATGAATAGGGTGAAGCGCACTAAGGTGCCTATTTGTAGCTAGAATGAATGGCTCAATGACTGCATGAGTATGCAACCTGAGACACAGGTATGATATCTAGAGTCAATTTCAATTGTAGGCAAACTAAGATTGTATTTAGTTTTTCTGATAGAGTTATACCAGTGGCTGATGAGTTGATGGTAGCCTGAGTCCACTACCACTACATAAGCTTTGGCCAGTTGCCAGAACGATTTTTCAACGCCTTGTTCCACAGGAGTGTAAACTTTACTAATTGCACCATATTGATCTCCATCAGGATGAGGCAAACTCAACTCAATGGCTAGGGGCTTTAGAGTCCCATTTTTTTGCAAGAACAGAATTGTCCTGCTGGCATATGTCTTTGTAGAAGTAGTGTTAATCCTTCTAATGTATGGTATCACTGCGTCATGGAGATCTAAAATGAACAATCTCCTTTCTCTAATTGCCTATTCAGCCAAATGCAAATAATTAGTATGCATCTCAACATTGGCAAAGAGTAAAATCTTGACAGTGACAACTATAGTCTAATTAATGTGAAAACTGAAAAACACAACATCCTATCAATCTTGAAAATTACCTCGTCTATAGTGAGCCCTTCCAGGTTACTTTCGATATGTTCTTTGGTTATTGTACTGGTTTGATTACCATAGAGTTTAGGATCTAGCTTGCTTGCAGGAGGGAACTCCTGCAGTTGTTTAGGATGACGGTGAGGAGAAACAAATCATAGACAACAATTCTTCATTGGATATTGATTCTAAAATATACTACGAATGGTAGATTTGACAATCATGACAGAGATCCTATTCTGTACTTTAATCCAGCCATTAACAATCAATTAAAAACACTTGGGCTTACTTGGAGACCACGAATCATGACAGGATTTATACCAGCCAGCGTTTCCCTAGCAAATTCTTCATCTGTTTGCCATGCATATTTATCCACTGTTCCAAAAATCCAAATCATTAAGAACATCACTTTTAAATAGTATTGTTTTAAAAAAATGCATGATTTGGTTTGTTTTTGCTTGCAAAGAACATGCTATATTACCCATCCGTTTATACTACACCTGCAATCACTTGAGGCACGGGAAATTTGAGGAACCTTTGCCCATCACATCGGAAAATTTCCTTAAGCATCTCTGCCGGGATGTTGTCCCTAACCTCAGTAAGTATACCCTCGGGCACCTCAATCCCACCTTCATAGAGTTTGAATACATCTTCAAAACTGTCAAACTCATTAGGGGTGCTGTCAAATAGAGATTCCAACTCCGGTTTGAGAACTTGAACAATGGATTTCAGTGCATAGGCAAGAAAATCTGCCATTTTCAAGTGACCAAATCTCTCATCCCTAGGAACATAGATGTCTAAGCTCGAGGCAATATTTAGCCTACTCTCACATTTAGGATCTGCCAAGAAAACAACAAAATAAATTGACATCTCTACAATATTTCAAAGTTACAACAAATGAGTCCCTCAAGATATGACAGTGTTAAACGTAACTATTATGATTCACCAGACATGAAAGGGGCCTAACTTATATGATTCGAGTATAACTACTAAGTTACTAACATCATCACACAAGCTAAATCATAAAGAGCAGTTTACAATATACCTTGGCAATGGAAACACAAGCTATATAAGCAATTTCCGTCCTCTACCAAATTCTTGAATTCTAGTGATTATACAATGCCTCATTTAAGTTCCACAAAGATCTCAGCTACATCTTCATGTTATTTTCTAAAATATTCAATAACAGACTTCAATGAATAACAAAACAACAAAAAATAAAGCCTTACCTGATTTTGTTGGTGGTCTACCAGTTCTTCCCCTGCGAGGGTAGGGGTATTCCTTAGACCCTCCTAGAATAGGACGAGCATGTTGTGGACCCTTATCTGGATTTCCCAAATCATTATAAAGATCATAATCATAAACTCTGTCCCATTCTTGGAGCTGGCCCTTCCCATTACCTCTTAAATTCTCCAGCTCTTCCTCTCTATACTTAAGTAGTGGCATTGGTGTTTCACTCGGAAGATATGTCTGCAATTAGTACAAAATATGTAACTTGCAACAAGAAGTCCCAGAATGAAGTACACTTATTACTAATAAAAATGTGACATTCTATTTAGCGAGTACATGCATGATAGTGTGTTTGTAAGTGTACCTTGTTGGAGAAGAAAATGCGATCCTTTTCATATTTATCAGTAGGGTATACCCAAGAGTTGCAGATAAAGCGAATGACACCTCGGCCAGGAACATCTTCAAGTGTCAGGCTTTTGAGGTAGAACTCACTGTGATGATTGTTCCTTATAATAAAGGCTCCTGGTGTTCCTATCTCCTCATCCCACTCAAACGTAACCTTGAAGGCTGTTTCTCCCGCAGTCAAAGGTGCAATTGTTGTAATCCAGTCTTCTAGATGAGCAGGCTTCCCAAGTTTCCCCTTCAAGCCATTGCTATTCCCTACAAAATTCACAAATAATATTTCATCTTTGATATAAATTTGTAATGAACGATAGGAGTTAAATATGATTTTAGACTATAGGACAATTAATCCTTAAGAATATTATGATGGACTAAAAAGAATATTATCTTATTTGTAAAGACTATATTAGCAATGATAGAAAAATTTTACTTTTTATGGTGTAGAATATGTAAACTGATTAAACAATATAAGATTATATTATCAGGTTGCTTGATCTAAAAAAGACAAATAATGTGTTTAAATAATTCACTGGTAGTAGTCGGTGGGAACCAGGACGTCATTTTCCATGGCCCGGGTCTGACAAATGACCTTAGAACTTAGAAGATGAATAGAAGATGAAAAGAAAAGTTAACCTACGAATTAAATTATACGTGACAAAAGAGTGTAGACTCGGAAAACCAGTAGAATATGATAGAACAAATTAACGTAAAGTTTATATAGAAAAGATAGAAAACAGATAACAGAGAATAGAAACACTGCAGCAGTAGTCTTGTTTTTTGTGTTTTTTGTTCGACTCAGTGGCACTATTCTGAAAGTACTTTTTCTTCGGTCTACGTCACAATTCACAAATCCACTGTTTTGTTTCTTTTCTCATTGACGTTGTTTTGCTAGCGGATAAATAAAGGAGAAATTATGCAAAACCCCATGAGATCATAGACACATATTGACATAATATTTTTTCCCATACACCGACAAACAAATAAATTTGGATTCACTTGTTTCCAACTTATCGTTGACAGCTATATACAAAGTTTCTAAACAAGTATTTCAGAAAATAACTTCATTCAAACTTAAAGATGATTTTTTTTATTTTATTTTAGCCTCTAAGATAACAATTATAAGCAAGCAATTATTTTTTGGGTTCACACGAGCTGAAATTTGTGTGGTATATATTTATAATAATATTATTAAGCATAAGATAAACTGTTATATGTAGCCATTGGCTGAAAAAAAACTATGCAAGTTGACCGGTACTGAGAGTCATTCTTTATCATAGTTTGTGATAAGAAATTATATTATTATATTCTCAGGAATTAAATTATAAAAAATAGCATATTTAAATTATTATTTTAATATAAACATGCTTGTTTGGTATCTAATAATTTCAGAGAAAATAAAAATAAAAGAAAAAGTATAAAAAAACAAGTAATAATATGTCGTGCATAGCCGATATGGATCTGATCTAAAGCGAGCTTTTTTTTTTCTTATTGGTAAATAATAGTTTAGTTGATTTAAAAAACATATGTAAAAAAATAAAAATAACTTTTTCTTTTGAATTAAGTAAACAAACCTAATATTTTTTATGCAGAGATTTCATGTCACTGAAGTCGAAAAAGAAAAGTAAAAAAACATATCTTTTCAATTTCTAAAATAAAAATCCAGAATATTTTAAGTTTTTCTTCCTTCCTCTTCCTCTGATCTTTCACTCGTATTTTCTTGCATGCGTCACACCACCACGCCAAGTCATCTTCCAAATCTAGAATATTTTTTATTATCTAAATTTTTTTTATCAAATATTTGAAAAACATAAACACACGATCAAACCTAAGTTTCACTCACAAATTCTTAGTTTTAAACAAAAATCTGTTTAAAAAACCGTACTATGTCAGAAACTTTGTAATCGCTTGAAAGTAGAGCTGGTAAGAGAAGTGTGTGGTGGTTCATCGAAGCTTGTGATTGAATGATTTTGAAAAAAAAAAAAAAAAAACTACACAAGTTGTTTTGAATATAACTAGGAATAAGATTTGAAGTTAGAGAAGAGGGGAATGAAGAGATCCAAGTTCATGAGAGAGGAAGTGAACTGACCAGGGTCAACGTTGACGGCACTGACGAGCTGAAGAGAAACTCGTTTACCCACAAATTCGTGAAGACGATCGAGAAAGGAGGCACTGAAATCGTTGAAGTCCAACACATTCTTCTTCATCAGCACCACCGTTCCTTTCACCCGGTGCCGGAGCTTGTCTTCGCCGGTGAAGACGTTCACGATGTTCTGAAACATTGTCCGAAATCGAACTCCAAAACCAACACAAAGAAACAGAAACCTTGGAGGTAGATTTTTTGTGACTTAGCAATATATGTTGTTTGCCTTTTATAGACACCGTGAGAACAAAATTAAACTACAGTGTCCCTTGTCAGAGAACATGTTCTGTTGCACAAGTTTACTTTTTGACTCACCAATTCACTGTTTTATTTTCGTCAATTAATTTTATTTTCGTCAAATTTATTAAATAATTATAAAAGTAAATTTACTATGCATAATAATTTATTAGATGAATGTATAGTTTCCATGCATGCATAGAGACACTGATAAAATTAATTTAATCACTTGTTTGTGTTAAAGTTTAAGATATGATTATAGCATTAAGTAGCCTTGTTAGAAAAACAATATTTTGTTACAAAAATATATTGATATAATTACTTTAAAGCTTTAACCTGATATCAAGTCTTCAAAATATGATTTTATGTCTTTTCTACTATGTCTTTTCTTTTAGAAAATTTTATGTGTCCGTCTTCTATGGAGTCTCAGTCAGAATGAGGATTATATGCAAAACATTAATTGATGCGCAAGAAAATAATCGGTGTTTGGAATATTAAATACTCATACATTAATTTATAATATTTAATTAATATTAATTGTAATTATCTTTTTATTTATCGTTTTAATATTGAGAAGTGTTTGATACAATATATTGATATGTGCAAGTTACTGAAAAGTATTATACAATATCTTGATACTATCTTGACATGTACATGATTTCCACCAAATACATCATGTTGTGAAAATACACAATTTCTTATTGTAAAAAAAAGACAACAGAAAAGCTAATGAATGGGGAGTAAATAAATTATAATTAACGTATACTATATAGTTCTTCCGGAACTCATAAAAGTTATTACCACATAGAAAGGTTATGATAAGATAAAAAATGGTAGGGTTACATTATGTTTAACGAGGCCTCCTCTGAATTTTATTTATTTATTTATAATATATTCGATATTAAGCAGTATTTTTATTTAAAAGTAATAATGAGTTTATTAATATTCTCTTTATATTGATTTGATAATTTAAAAGTTAAAAACTATATGTTAACTTTCTTTAATAGAGTAAGTTTATATCCGTATAAATGACTGGTAAGTTTATAAAATGTTACTATTTGTATTTTTTTTCTCTTCTTTGTGTTTTTGGATATTATTTGTCAAATTCTAGCGCTTTTATATTTAAGTGTGCTGATTTCGATGTTATTATATAGACAAATAAGACAATTTATTTGATTTAATATAGTTTTAAAGCATGACTTTCAAGTTTACGAGTTTATGTTACTGATGAAACTATTTTTTATTATATATTTATGAATAATTTTGATAAGATGTGAATGGATTTGCATATATATATATATATATATATATATATATATATATATATATATATATATATATATATATATATATATATATATATATATATATATATATATATATATAAATA
>Ga0099825_1004600_pt1 | contig 18029 bp, 8 predicted proteins | sample SiratroredBW_FD_76838 | JGI IMG/M metagenome (GOLD analysis project Ga0099825, IMG submission 76838) | Root nodule microbial communities of legume samples collected from California, USA - Siratro red BW | ecosystem: Host-associated > Plants > Roots > Nodule | place: USA: California | collected...
AAAAAAAAAAAATAAAAATTTAATATAATTTAATTTGTTTAAAAAATATGTTAAAAATGGGAATAAAAATCTTTTTTTTCCCTGAAAATTTTTTGTGGAAGTTTTTTTTTTTTTTTTTTTTTTTTCTAGATCTGATGAGCTGTTGTTTTGTTTGTAAGAGGTTGAGGTTCTTACGTTAAGTCCAAGATTCTTTTGAGTGTCAACCACCGGAGGACACTTGCATGCATATGTTGGTGGTTGCAGTGCTCCAATCAAGTTTAAAACTGACAAAATTAGTTTAACTCCTTTTGTCGGTGAGATTCCCTCTCTAATGAAATACAAGGGACATATGCATCAATACATGATGTTTGAATCAATTCATTAAGCTGTATATGTATATACCCTGTAATTTATCTCATTCTTCTTGCAATCATTAGGTGCATGTAAATAGTTCTTAAGTTCTCCAAAATGGAATTTAAAAAAAAATGAAGGTTTGTATGATTTCTTTTTCTAAAACCATTAAATTTATACGAATTAATCATAATTAGAAGTAATAGTTAAACGTCTAAGACACATGAGTAGTTCCTTTCTAATAGAATTTATTCTACATCTAAAATAACATAATTAATAATTACTTCCTAAACTATTTAGTTAAGAAATACCTCTACTACATAAGTTAACCAATGTTGTTTGGTAAATACATATATATATATATATATATATATATATATATATATATATATAAAGTAATTTAGATCAATTATATTATTTTTTGTACAACAAATTAATTCATCTAACACTTTATAAAAACATCTTTTGCTTATTTTGACATTTCATTCGTTATCTTATTTTATGTTACTCACTTTTTCTTTCCCTAGATCTATTTGCTGCACACTTTTTCTTAAATTACAATAGTCTACTACAGGATTCCTTTGGAGTTAGTGTAGTTTAGCTACTTTTCTTTCCATTAATTATTATATCCAGTACTACAAATAGACTTATTTTTTTTATTTATTTTGAAGAAAATTTTAGAAAATAATTACAAAGTTAACTATAAATAATAGTTTTAAGAAATTGTTTGTTTTGCCATTAGCCGAATTTTCTGCCAATTAAAGTGGTAGATTTTTTAAATTATTTTTTTTGCGAAATGATTTAATTTTTTTTTTAATATTTTACACAAAAACTAAAATGAATATTAGTTTACTAAAGTGGTTATAAATATCTTATTAAATTTCTTGTATATTCTAACTTGTATTTGGATAAGTAAACATTTTTCAAAATTCTTAATTTTAGTAGGTGACCCCATGAATTACGTCCAATTGATCTAGATCTAAGAATGATTAATTGTTAGAAAAATGATATTTTGACACCATTGTTCACGTTATTTCCATTTGACACTCTGACGTGTCAAATGTGATATCGCATGACAATAAAAGAGAAAACGACATTTGCTTTGGTTACTGGTGTCTATGTCTTCTCTTTTTATGTTTAAGAATCATATCTTGGTGTGCATTTTGGTTGGTGGTTTGCATCTGTGCCTCGTTTAGGTTTAAAACTCATTTATACGATTTGTTTTTGCTTGTTGGTTATGCATGTATGCGGAAAAATGGTTTCTTGCTGTATTTTGGGTTGCTGGTTTCATCTTTGCTTCCTTTACGTACACCAATGATCTCTTTCTAAAAGAAAGATCACTTCTTGGGGGGTTTTCTGTTCCTAGTTTTCTTCTGTGCTCCATTTATTCGAAAGTCTTACTGAACAAACCACTTAGGCCAATAGAGTAAACCATTTACTGAGCGAACTACTTAGGTGAGCAGAGTAAATCATTTACTGGTTCCACCCCTGAAGCATTTGTGTATTCCAAATTGATACTCAGTGAACCACTTAGGTGAGCAGAGCAAACCATTTACTGGATCCATCCCTGAGGCATTTGTGTATTCCAAATTGATACTCAACGAACCACTTAGGTGAGCAGAGCAAACTATTTACCAGTTCCACCCGTAAGGCATTTGTGTATTCCAAATTGACACTCAGCGAACCACTTAGGTGAGCAGAGTGAACCATTTACAGAGCGAAACACTTAGGCGAGCAGAGCAAGCCATTTACTTGTTCCACCCCTAAGGCATTTCTGTATTCCAAATTGATATTCAGCAAACCACTTAGGTGAGCAGAGCGAATCATTTTCTGAGCGAACCACTTAGGTCAGCAAGTAAACCATTTACTGTTCCACCTTTGAGGCATGTGTGTATTCAGAAATGGATACTGAGCGAACCATTTAGGTGAGCAAAGCAAACCATTTACTGGTTCCACCCCTGAGGCTTTTGGGAATTTAGAAATTGATACTCAACGAACCACTTAGGTGAGCAGAGAGAACCATTTACTGAGCGAACCACTTAGGTGAGCAAAGCAAACCATTTACTGGTTCCACCTCAAAGACATTTGTGTATTCCAAATTGATACTCAACGAACCACTTAGGTGAGCAGAGCGAACAATTTACTGAACGAACCACTTAGGTGAGCAGAGTAAACCATTTACTGGTTCCCACCCTAAGGCATGTGTGTACTCAGAAATTGATACTTAGCGAATCACTTAGGTGACTAGAGCAAACCATTTACTGAGTGAACCACTTAGGTGAGCAGAGCAAACAATTTTCAATTTACTGGTTCCACCCCTAAGGCATTTGTGTATTCCAAATTCATACTCAACTAACCACTTAAGTGCCCAGAGCAAACCACTTACGGAGCAAACCACTTAGGTGAGTAGGCAAACCATTTAATGGTTCCAACCCTGAGGCATTTGTGTATTCAGAAATTGAAACTGAACTAACCACTTAGGTGAGCATAGTGAACCATTTACTAAGCAAACTACTTGGGTGAGCAAAACAAACCATTTACTGGTTCCACCCCTGAGGCATTTGTGAAATCCAAATTGCGAATCACTTAAGTGAGCAGAGCAAACCATTTACTGAGCGAACCACTTAGGTGAGCAGAGTAAACAATTTACTGGTTCCACCCTTGAGGCATGTGTGTATTTAGAAATTGATACTAAGCAAACAACTTATCTGACCAGAGCAAACCATTTACTGAGCAAAACAATTAGGTTAGCTGAGCAAACCATTTACTGGTTCCACTCCTGAGACATTTCTGTATTCCAAATTGATACTCAACGAACCACATAGGTGAGCAGAGCGAACTATTTACTGAGCGAACCACTTAGGTGAGCAGAGTAAACCATTTACTAGTTCTACCCATGAGGCATGTGTGTATTTAGAAATTTATACTGAGCGAACCACTTAGGTGACCGAGCAAACTATTTACTAAGCGAACCACTTAGGTGACCGAGCAAACTATTTACTGAGCGAACCACTTAGGTGACCCGAGCAAACCATTTACAGAGCTAACCAATTAGGTGAGCAGAGCAAACCATTTACTGGTTTCACCCCTGAGGCTTTTGTGTTTTCAGAAATTGATACTGAACGAACCACTTAGGTGAGCAGAGCGAACCATTTACTGAGCGAACCACTTAGGTGAGCAGATCAAACCATTTACTGGTTCCATCATTGACGCATGTGTGTATTCAGAAATTGATACTGAGCGAACTACTTAGGTGACCCGAGCAAACCATTTACTGAGCTAACCAATTAGGTGAGCAGAGCAAACCATTTACTGCTTTCACCCCTGAGGCTTTTGTGTATTCAGAAATTGATACTGAATGAACCACTTAGGTGAGCAGAGCGAACCATTTACTGAACGAACCAATTAGGTGACCAGAGCTAAAAATTTACTGGTTCCACCCTTAAGGCATTTGTGTATTCCAAATTGATACTCAGTAAACTACTTAAGTGAGCAGAGTGAACCATTTACGGAGCGAACCACTTAGTTGAGCCGAGTAAATCATTTACTGGTTCCACCCCTAAGGCATGTGTGTACTCATAAAATTATACTGAGCGAACCACTTAGGTGACCAAAGCAAACTATTTACTGAGCGAATCACTTAGGTGAGCAGAGCAAACCATTTACTGGTTCCACCCCTGAGGTATTTGTGTATTCCAAATTGATACTCAACTAACCAGTTAGGTGCTTAGAGCAAACCATTTATTGAGCGAACCACTTAGGTGAGCAAAGCAAACCGTTGACTCGTTCCACCCCTGAGGTATTTGTGTATTCCAAATTGATACTCAACTAACCACTTAGGTGCCTAGAGCAAACCATTTACTGAGCGAACCACTTAGGTGAGCAGAGCAAACCATTTATTGATTCCACCCCTGAGGCTTTTGTGTATTCAGAAATTGATACTAAACAAACCACTTAGGTGAGCAAAGCGAACCATTTATCGAGCGAACCAGTTAGGTGAGCAAAGCAAACCATTTACTGGTTCCACCCCTGAGGCATTTGTGTATTCCGAATTGATACTCAGCTAACCACTTAGGTTCCCAAAGCAAACCACTTATTATGCGAATCACTTAGGTGGTAGAGCAAACCATTTACTAGTTCCACCTCTAAGGCTTTTGTGTATTCAGAAATTGATATTGAACGAACCACTTAGGTGAGTAGAGCGAACCATTTACTGAGCTAACCAATTACGTGTGCAGAGAAAACCATTTACTGGTTTCACCCCTGAGGCATTTCTGTATTCAGAAATTGATACTGAGCGAACCATTTAGGTGACTCGAGCAAACCATTTACTGAGCTAACCAATTAAGTAAGCAGAGCAAACCATTTACTGGTTCCACCCGTAAGGCTTTTGTGTATTCAGAAATTGATACTGAATAAACTACTTAGGTGAGCAGGGCGAACCATTTATTGAGCTAACCAATTAGGTGAGCAGAACAAACCATTTACTGGTTCCACCCCTGAGGCATTTGTGTATTTCAAATTGCTACTCAGCAAACTACTTAGGTGAGCAGCCCGAACCATTTGCTGAGTGAACCACTTAGGTGAGCAGAGTAAACCATTTACTAGTTCCACCCCTAAGGCATGTGTGTACTCAAAAATTGATACTGACAAACCACTCAGGTGACCAGAGCAAACTATTTACCGAGCGAACCACTTAGGTGAGCAGAGCAAACCATTTACTGGTTCCACCCCTGAGGTATTTTTGTATTGCAAATTGATACTTAGCTAATAACTTAGTTGCCGAGAGCAAACCATTTACTGAGCGAACCACTTAGGTGAGCAAAGCAAACCATTTACTGGTTCCACCCCTGTGGCTTTTGTGTATTTAGAAATTGATACTGAAGGAACCACTTAGGTGAGCAGAGCGAACCATTTGCTGAGCGAACCGCTTAGGTGAGCAGAGCAAACCATTTACTGGTTCCAACCCTAAGGCATTTGTGTATTCCAAATGGATACTGAGTGAACCACTTAGGTGAGTAGAGCAAACCATTTACTGAGTGAACCACTTAGGTGAGTAGAGCAAACCATTTACTGAGCGAACCACTTAGGTGAGTAGAGTAAACCATTTACTGGCTCCACCCCCTAAGGCATGTGTGTACTCAGAAATTGATATTGAGCGAACCACTTAGGTGAGCAGAACAAACCATTTACTAGTTACACCCTTGAGACCTTTGTGTATTCCAAATTGATACTCAGGTAACCACTTAGGTGTCCAGAGCAAACCATTTACTTTGCGAACCACTTAGGTGAGTTACCATTTACTAGTTCCACCCGTGAGGCTTTGGTGTATTAAGAAATTGATACTAAACTAACCACTTAGTTGAGCAGAGCGAACCATTTACTGAGCGAACCACTTAGGTAAGCAGAGCAAACCATTTACTGGTTCCACCCCTGAGGCATTTGTGTATTCCAAATTGATACTCAGCGAACTACTTAGGTGAGCAGAGCGAACCATTTATTGAGCGAATCTCTGAGGCAAATGCCCTGCTCACAGGAAGCTTGAAACTTGAACACCATGTTTAAAGTTTTTAGTTTTGTTGATTGCAGTGTACATATGTGACCAATGGGATTATTTTGTTTCGTATTAGTTTGTTTTGAATAAATACTTGTCTACATAAGTATCTAGCAGAAAACGTAGATTTGGTAAATACATGGCTACAAATGTATCTGCTACCAAGGTAAGTGATTGATTAAATTAGATTTGATTTTTAAATGTGTAGTTCGTGAAAATGTTGTTACTTTTTTTTTTTTTTTTTTGTTCAATTTCAGTTTAGAGTAAGGCACAGGGTGCAAAATGATGATATTGTCCAAATTAATCGTCTCCATTCCAGAGGCAGAAGCTGGAGACTACTCCTTTCAAGTAGCTGTTGTGCTTGGAAGAGTCACTCCAGATTTCGAATGTTGTTGTTAGGAAATTGGTCAGCAGGTGGTCCAATTTAGACCTTTGTTTTCAGATTAGGGAATATTTAGTCCCTTTTTTCGTTTTCTATATATGTTTATTCTTGGGGTTGGGGGTAGTAGGTGAGGAAGTTAACTTTGAACATTGTGCTCCGGGTTTGGTTAATGAATTGCTTTAGGACAACGATATTACTGTAAATATTATTGTAGCCAAACTCAGAGTCATTACAGTAAATAAGGAAGAAAGCGTTGATGACTTTTGCAGACTGTATATATTGCTTTTTGTACTTTTATTTTCCTTACTCTTCTAGGACCATTACTACAGTTCCTTTTGCTTGTTTAGATAACTTAGACAATTTATACATTTACAATTGGGGGTTTTTTAGTTCAGAGTTTAAATCGGGCTTCTGAGATGTACAATCACCAGAAAAACACTGTGACCATGCAAGTTTCTGGATGCGTCGCATTACTGCAGGTGAGTAAAATTGTTTTGACGTATCATATTGGAAGTTGTGGTCTATATTTTTGTGTGCATATAGTATAATTATTTTCTTATAGTATGTTTGTTTGAACAAAGCATTGTATGCAACAATTGTGGGTAGTACAACACCTGGAAATGGGTTCTACTTCTTCCTTCCCACAAATGATTAAATGACCTGGTATTATAATGAGGACCTCAAAAATTAAAACTGCATTCCTAAAAAACCAGGTATTTATTACGATTTGATCATTTTGTATGTTATTTATAAATTATGTTATTATTTGCGACAATCATGTAATGTTTTTATAGGTTGTTTGGGATTGGGCACTCACTGATGAGGAAAAGCGAATTGACATAGTGTGAAGCCCTCATGTATTCCGCAGCCTCATGCTTAGGTGGCAAGGGCATGGATGATGGTCATGGTTCTGTGTGCCAGCAACTTCCTCATGCCACGGAGAAACTTGCGGCTAATGATCACCGCATAGCTGCCATCGAAGAACGAGATTGACACATACAAGACCATTTGCTAAGTGCAAAATATGAACGGTTTGCGAGACCATCACTGTCAACTCCACTGATGACAACTGCTGTTTACAAACTTGACGATAGTGTAAGCCCTGTCATGGCTGACATGCCTGACAGGAATGTCAGTCTTTTGATGCCGGTGACTGGCATTGACCCTTTCAGCCTGTACTTGATTTTGGAAAGATTTATAGGAGTGTGATATATCAGAAAGATGATACCAACCGATGTATTTGGGTTTATAAATTGTTAGGAATGAAAATCACCAGGGTTGAAATTCTTAAAACATGTTATGTTTTTATTTTTGTAGTGTTGTTATCGCTATTGACCACTATGTGCTTACCAAAGGTGACCTTATAACACTGAAGCCTTGAGCGAAATTGGATAACATGGTAAAACCATTCTCCTAGCTTAATTGTATAATTTGATTTAAATTTAACTAGCAAAAATCTTTGCAGGTTATGTTATTTGTGACCAGTATGATAATGTATGAACAACTAAAAACTTCAAGAGTGATTAAACGGATCTGCCTCAATCCGTTTATGAATCATTCTACCCACGAGGAATGCTTTGTCTGGAACATATTCTCCGTGTCAAATTTGTAAGTTGTTATCCCAATACTCAATAGTTTGTAGAATATTCAACAAGTTGATGAAATGTATGATTGATTTTTGTTGTTGTAGATTTTTGTCCCATCAGTTAATGAAAATCACTGGTGGTGTTACGCCGTGAACTGTTGCAGCAGACAAATATTTGTTCTTAACTCCCTTGGACACAAAAATAAGAGTTGCAAGGCCATTGACAAGGCAGTGGTAAGTTCATGATCCCTTCATTGTGCATGAATGATTCACATGAAAAATGACCCCTTTTTAGGACATGTTATATGTTATTAATAATTTGTTAATGGTGGCAGACATACCGCCTTGAGTTGTTGTTTGGATTGGTGGAGAAAGTTCAAATAGAAAATTCCATTCACTTAAAAGTCATCGAGCATGACGTCCCTTTACAAGAAAACTGGTAAATTTAAAGCACTTGGTTGTTATTTTTGTTACATAAGTGTAGGAATTGTATTTGTATTGACTGATGTTGGTTCACAATTTTCATCCATGACTGTGGTTTACTTGTGATTAAATATGTGGAGATGTGGGACGGTGTTCCAAGGTTTGAGGGCCAAACAACGCCAAAATACTCAACGGTTTGTATTGTTATTTTATTATGACATTGATGTCGTTGATTGATTTATCTAATGTACAAATTAATGGGTTTATTGTTATTTTTAGAAAGAAATTCAACATTTCATGGAAGAGTTAGTTGGCAGATGGGTGACCCATGAGGATAACATTCATCGAACGAATATACTATCAAAGATTTATAGTTAATTTAAGTATATATTGTAAAGGAAACAATGTTGTTCTTTCCTAGGTCAATGTACATATTACATCTGTAATAATATGACTCTGAAGTTTATTTAAATGTGACTTAGTTCGCTTATGATGTTTGTTCATAATGGATTGATTGTAAAATATACTAAAGTTTATATCCAGCTTTAATAGTTTTATCCAAAACTTGTATCCAACGAACCACTTATGTGCACATAGCGAACCACCTTGATAAGGTTCGATGAATTAACAGGCAAGGGTTAAATATGGATGTCGCAATTGTCAACGTAGCATACCACTTATAGTTACATAGTGAACCACCTTGATAAGGTTAGATAAATTGACAGGCAGGGGTTTAATAAGGGTGTCGGACTTGTCAACGTAGCAAATCACTTATATGTACATAGCGAACCACCTTGGTAAGGTTGGATGAATGGACAAGCAGGGGTTTAATATGGGTGTCGCAATTGTCAATGTAGCAAACCACTTATAGTTACATAGTGGACCACCTTGATAAGGTTGGATGAATTGACAGCCAGGGCTTAAATATAGGTGTCGAACTTGTCAACGTAGCAAACCACTTATATGTACATAGCGAACCACCTTGATAAGGTTGGATGAATTGACAAGCAAGGGTTAAATATGGGTGTCACAATTGTCAACGTAGCAAACCACTTATAGTTACATAGCGAACCACCTTGATAAGGTTAGATGAATTGACAGGCAAGGGTTTAATATGGGTGTCGGACTTGTCAATGTAGCAAACCACTTATATGTACATAGCGAACCACCTTGATAAGGTTGGATGAATTGACACGCAGGGATTTAATATAGGTGTCGCAATTGTCAACGTAGCAAACCACTTATAGTTACATAGCGAACCACCTTAATAAGGTTAGATGAATTGACATGCAGGGGTTAAATATGGGTGTCGAACTTGTCAACGTAGCAAACCACTTATATGTACATAGCGAACCACCTTGATAAAGTTCGATGAATTGATAGGCAGGGGTTCAATATGGGTGTCGGGCTTGTCAACATAGCAAACCACTTATATGTATATAGCGAACCACCTTCATAAGGTTCGATGAATTGACATGCAGGGGTTAAATATGGGTGTCGAACTTGTCAATGTAGCAAACCACTTACATATACATGTCTAACCACTATGATGTCAGGTTATTTACACTAGGTATTCAAATGTTGGCAACAACAAAGTGCACAAACATGATATATTAATTTAACAAATAACATTAAAATTGTCATTTTCATCGAATTCAAATGGCGCTGTCTAAAATATTAATTGACATCTCTAAATATACTATGGCAACATTAAACACATGCAATTCGATCCCATGTGATAGTTATCCTTAGCCGTCATTGGCTGTGTAGCCGGATCTGACATTTGCATGATGTTTAGATCTGCAAATACACATTATGGTTAATGTGTCTTCTATGTTCTCAATTGACTGTAAAAGCACTATAAGATGGTTAATGGTTCTTCCATTAAGATTGGCTTCGAAGTACGCACCAGTTTGTTTGTGGGCTCACAACTATTACATTTGAAGACCTGAAAACCATATCATTTTACAAGATTGCAGTTGTTTGGGTGGGTTAGCATGCATTTAGTTTATATATTAATTACGTGTAAGAATATGAAATTACCTTCATAACATTCTGTTGTGTTATATTTAAGTACAAGTTTAACTTGTTTGTGTGAACAAGTTCAACCTGTTTGTGTTGAACAAGTTCAACCTGTTTGGGTTAAACACAACAGCTTAAAATCAAATAACTTATTCAAGTAAAGCACGTATCACACCATTGATCATAAGTAGGTTTAGGTAATACATTACATTTTTAAGTATTAAGACACATCCAACTTCAATGTGACGACGACATTCAGGATGTTGGAGAACTTTTTTGTGCATACTAGCCTTGGCAGTTCCTGTCGGGTCCTACATTGATTCAAAATAATAGTGTTGAAATGTCTTCAATTCAGTGTTATGTAAAGACATAATTTCCCCACATAATGTACCTTAACCGTTATTAACATGTCTCCAAGTCCATTTGGTTTAACTGCCTTCACAACACAAGCCAGTAAGGTTTGCGTGTACCACCAGAAGACAATATAGTTTTAATGCTTGCCAATGTTGAAACATGGTCAACATTTTGTTCACTGAGCAATCCTGTATAAAACAAGGTGAAATTATTTTATGCAAACCCAAACATTTCACTAAGTGTGTTTGCATGACATCATGATAGTTGTATGTGTGTTTAAGAAAATTAAGAAGTCAGGAATTTCATTTTAGAATTGTTATTTTTCGTGATACAGTAGATACTTCTGTAGGCATGTATTTATTCAAGACAAAGTAATACGAAACAAAATAATCGCATTAGTCACATATGTACACTACAATCAACAAAACTAAAAACTTTAAATATAGTGTTCAAGTTTCCTGTGAGCAGGCCGTTCGCCTAAGTGGTTCACTTACCTAAGTGGTTTATTATGGTCACCTAAGTGGTTCGCTGGGTATCAATTTTTAATAAATACACATTCCTCAGGGGTGGAACCACTAAATGGTTTATTCTATTCCCCTAAATGGTTCGCTTAGTATCAATTTGGGATACACACATGCCTAAAGGGCGGAACCAGTAAATGGTTTACCCTGAGCACCTAAGTGGTTCGCTCACCCAAGTGGTTTACTATGGTGACCTAAGTTGTTCGCTGGGTATCCTCAGGGGTGGAACCACTAAATGGTTTACTCTATTCCCCTAAGTGGTTCGCTCAGTATCAATTTGGGATACACACATGCCTCAGGGGTGGAACCTATAAATGGTTTACCCTGGGCACCTAAGTGGTTCGCTCACCTAAGTGGTTCACTGGGTATCAATTTTTAATAAACACACATTCTTCAGGGGTGGAACCAGTAAATGGTTTACTCTGTTTCCCTAAGTGGTTCGCTCAGTATCAATTTGGGATACACACATGCCTTAGGGGCAGAACCAATAAATGGTTTACCCTGCACACCTAAGTGGTTCGCTCACCTAAGTGGTATACTATGGTCACCTAAGTGGTTTGCTGGGTATCAATTATTAATAAACACAAATTCCTCAGGGGTGGAACCAGTAAATGGTTTGCTCTGTTCCTCTATGTGGTTCCTCAGTATCAATTTGGGATACACACATGCTTTAGGGGTGGAACTAGTAAATGGTTTGCCCTGGGCACCTAAGTGGTTTACTATGCTCACCTAAGTGGTTTGCTGGGTATCAATTTTTAATAAACACACATTCCTCAGGGGTGGAACCAGTAAATGGTTTGCTCTATTCCCCTAAGTAGTTCGCTCAGTATCAATTTGGGATACACACATGCCTTAGGGGTGGAACCAGTAAATGGTTTACCCTGGGCACCTAAGTGGTTCGCTGGGTATCAATTTTTAATAAACACACGTTCCTCAGGGGTGGAACCACTAAATGATTTAATCTGTTTCCCTAAGTGGTTCGCTCAGAATCAATTTGGAATACACACATTCCTCAGATGTGGAAACCAGACAAGGTGTGTAAAACCCAACAGGATAAATGGTTTACTTTGTTCCCTTAAGTGGTTTACTCACTATGATTGTGGAATACATACATGGCTCAAAGGTGGAAACGAAATAAGGTGTGGAAAACCCAACAACAAATGGTTTACTCTGTTGGCCTAAGTGGTTTGTTCAGTAAGACTTTTGAATAAATGTAGCACAGAAGAAAACTAGGAACAGAAAAACCCCCAAGAAGTGATCTTTATGTTAGAAGGAAGCAAAGATGGAAACCAGCAACCCAGAACACAGGAAGAAACCACTTTTTCGCATAAATATATAACCAACAAGTAAAAACAAACCGTATAAACTAGTTCTAAACATAAACGAAGCACAGATGCAAACACCAACCAAAAAGCACACCAAGATATGATTTTTTAAACATAAACGAAGCACAAATGGGCACCAGCAACCAGAAAACCCAACAAGAAATGATTTTTAAACATTTACAAAGTACAAATGGCAACCAGCAGCCAAAAAACACAGCAATAAACGATTTTTAAAAATGAACTATACACCTAAACCCTAAACCAGCAACAAAAACACACTAACAAATGATTTTTCAGTAAGGAAAACAAAAATCAAAGTATCATACCAACAACAGAATGGGAAAGCGACGGTGGATTGACAGATGAAAGCGACGGTGGATTGACGGACAGAAAGCAACGATGGACCTTCGAATCGTCTTTTTTTTTCTTTGTTCTCTCTCCTTGGATTCACTCGAGCAATGACTAAAATGGGGGAAGATTTCATTTCCCTCTCAAATTGACGCTTTCTTTTCAATCGCAAATGACAAAAAAAGACTCTTGCAATATGACAAAGCATGACCACGTAAGCCAAAGCAAATGAAATTTTCTCTCTCATTACCACGCGAGACCGCATTTGACACGTCGGAGTGTCAAATGGGGGTAGGGTGAACAGTGGTGTCAAAGTATCATTTTCCTAATTATTATTACTGATATGATAGAGACCGATCTCAAGGTAAGATCCAACCAATGTACAAGCTTATTTAATAGGTAAATCCAGATGATGTTGTTAAGACATTAAAGTTACTTTTAATAAGAAACACGAGTTTAGTATATATAATTAGTAATTAACAAAGGGAATGGACTGAAAACAAGACTTGTATGGTCATAACATTAAAAAAAGAGAAGAACAAGGAAGTATCAAAAGGAAGACAAGGTAAAAGGAAGAACACACACTGAATGCTCCGCCTAAAAACCTTTATAACTTCTGACTAGAGCATTGGTGCCCACTATGAAGCAAGTAAGTTAGCCATGAGCCATTCTTTGAAATGTGAACAACAAGAAGGAAGATGGCTAGTGGAGAGGAAGAGGAAATTTTAAATACTTCATGAAATATGATGGTCATGATGGAGGAAATGAGAAGACAAAATGAGGAGAGGGTAGAGGAATCTAGGAGGGTACAAGAAGAACTAAAAAAGGAGAGTGCGCTCGCACGAGAGATGTTGAATGAATCACTTCAAATTCAAGACCAATGGTTGGTCAAGACTTTCAACCTTTTTCAAATGAAATTTTAATGGAGCTCATACTACCTAATTATGTGGTTCCAAAAATTAGCATGTCTTCAAGAAGGCACTATTCTAGTGATCTTGGCAAAACTTTCCGAGCTCAAATATTAATTTGTGGGGATAAGATGTAGTGCGATGTAAGATTTTTCCTAGAACTTTTGCTAGGAACAACTTTAGATTGGTTTAACAGTCTTCTAGAAGATACCATCATGTCTATTGAGATTTTCTTGAGACTCTTTATAGAGCATTTTTGCAGCAATAAAATCAATATGTTGTATGAGACCTTTTTTACGTGAAGCAACAAAAGAGGCAATCCTTAAAGCAATAATTAAGGCATTTTTGTGAAATTACTATACAGATTGCTCAAGTGAGGGAATGTTTGTAGATGTGTTTGTAAGGAGGCTTCGGATTGGTCCTTTCAGGGAGTCTTTGGTTCAATGAAAGTTGAAGGATATGTAGAGGTTAAAATTCATGTAGATTCGCACATTGAGGTTGAGGATTTTATGATTAAGAAGAGGGAAGATGGAAAAGGAGAGGAGAGGGGATTAATGTTTCAAGTCGGTTGTTTAAAGAATGAGCGAATATAGGTTGTACGATTCAGGTCAGGTGTTTGATAGAAAGGGGTGGATGGATAGGGGCCATATGAAATAAATGTGTTTGAAAAGGAGTTGGTGAGGGATGTAAATGTTGCCAAGTAGTTATGTTTTCCATTGAAGTCAAATTGTCAAGTCAACCCATATAAGGATTCTTGGTCGTATTTTCATAAGCCATATGGGTAAGACATTGAAAATTGTTTTACATTATCACAAAAGATAAAGAGGTTGTTGAAATAGGGATTGTCGGAGATTTTTAGAACATGAATTTATAAGCGCAATCAAAAAGATGTTAAGGATCATGGAAATGAGGAGCATGAAACATCAATAGAGAACTCAACTCGGTGTCTAGTGGATTATCGAGCTTAGATTAGAAAAAGGTATACTTGTTCTGTAATGAACAAGTATACCTTTAACAAATAAATTGATTTCAAACACGAATAAACTGGTTTATTTTTCCTGTAGAGTGAATAACTATCATAATTATACACAAGCAATATTTCTATAGCAGCAAAAATCAAATCACAACAAGGTTGCTAGACAAACCTAGTACAAGAGCAATCAAAATACAGTATAGTATCCACACAAAGATATATCACATAAAGCTACTAGATATACACAAGTAAAATTGATCACCACTATACAATATTATGTGATTTTGCAAATACTTAGTTAACCAATCTGCAACAAAGACAAGGTGTATGCAGTAACCACCATATCAATATGAAACTAAGAACAACACAAGCAAACAATAAGAAACTATCAATTCAATATAGAGCTATTGTTAGTGTACTAAATTCAAGAGTATATTGACACAACAGAATATCAACCAAGACCAATTTTCTTCTTAAATCAAATATGTGCATAACCAAAATTTGCAGTAAAGTAGATTAAAATTTTGTGAATACTACATCAAATGTATCACAATTAAGCCACGGAAATATCCAAGAAAAGAATCGAAAGGATTATCTTTGACGGAAATTCAGTGAAGGCACAATATAACATAATGCTATAATCCAGCAACAGATAAGGAAATTCCCAAGAATAAGTTTTTGTTTGATTTAAGAAATAATACAACACCTTAATCCAGTACCACACTAGTTCACAGATCTAGAATTAATCACTGATTTTGCTATGTGAATTTATGAAACAATATAATGTTGTAATATTATACAGATCCTATAGAGAAATCACAAATCAAAACCCAGTTCAAAAATTGTTATAGAATCTCAACACAGAACGCTGCAGTTTAAAACAAGAACCAATCTGTGTGACAAAATGGCAAGTGAGATTAAGAATAAGAGAGAAGGGTTAAGAAAGAGAGACACAAGCAATTTATACTGGTTCACCCTTCCTTAAAGGCTACGTCCAGTCTTCTTTGCCCCGCTAGCAAAGAAAGTTTTACTAAATCAATCAATTCTACCATTACAATTAATCACACAGTTGTCACACCTCGCAAGAATCAAGAACACCACTGAATTATTGAAACTATACCCCGCAACCCCAATCAATTCAGCAACAACACAAGGCTAAATCCTATAGCCCACACTCAATGCAATTGTTCAAGAATTATACAAAATTACAATGAAACAACACAAATCTTGAATCAAACAGGTTTAAGAAAGGTTGAGAAAACTCCTTGATTGGCGCAGCAAGAGAAGCCTGTACACAGTCTTGAAGATCCAATAGCACAGTACTTTGATCAAGATTGATTCTTCAAGAAAAAATGCCTTTTGATTGATCAAGAAATCTCTAGGTTTCACAAAATTGTTTGTCTCACAGTAGTTCTCAATTGATTCTCAGAATGATTCTCAGTTTCGTATTTCTTAATAGCACACATTAGAAAACCTTCTATTTTTATAAGAGAGAAACCCAAATCAGTTTTTGGAAAAATAGTTATTTAGTTATGTCCAGGGCACAAATAAATGATTTCAATTAACCTGAAATCGGTATATTTTCGTCCAGTACCTTATTTTCAAAATTGTTTTTAGCCAAACAATTACCTTATGCTTTGTGGTTTATTTTAATCATTTTAGACCATGTACTAGTGAATTTCTCCTTATATGTGCATAGGTTTTCTTTCACCACCAATCTCACTTACTCACTCTAAGACAAAGCCTAAGACACACTTCCAATTGCTTGCTTGCTTTGGCTTTCTTGACTTCATCAAATCCATAGTCTTATAAAAGTACTAATATAATTCTTTTCATCAAAGTTTTTAAAAATTTTTATTTTAATTTAAAATTTATTTTCACATCAATTTATATTTTTAAAATAATTATTTTATACATTGATTTTTCAAAAATTTATTTAATAAATTAATTTTTTAAATATATTTATATATAATTAAATTTATCCCTTATATCAATTAAATTTAAAAATACTATAAACAACCACTATATAAGATTACTTTTTACTTGGTACGTAATTTAAGATTACTTTTTACTTCGTACGTTAACAATTTAGAATGGTGATGTTATTTGCAACGCTTTTTAGATTAGTTGTACTGTTAATACAAACAATTACAAAAATCATGACAAGTTTTTTTTCATTTTAGCAACATGTTTATATTTTCATTCTACTTTCAATTTTTAAATTGTCATGGTTTCAAAACATGTTTATATTTTCATTCTACTTTCTTAATCATGGGCTTGTTTTAATATCTTTTCTATTCCTAGAAATTGTTCATTTTATTATTAATATTTTTAATTTGAAAGTAGGTTATCTTTTCCAGTAATATATTCTTAATTTAATTAATATGGAGTGAACACTTATTATGATAAAAAAAAAATACGATGATTTGTAAATATATATTGAAATGAGAAAAAAAAATCACTAAAACTATATTGAAGAAATTCTTGGTTTAAATTGAAATTGACAAACTACTGTGAATTTTTTTACCGGTAGCATACTTTTTTCTTTTTTAACAAGTATAACATTGTTTTAGAGGAGAGTTAATATTTTCACAATCCTTGGTGATGTATAACCACTTAACAATGCTGACGTTTAAAGAAATTTTTTTTTATTTATTTGAAAGTTCAAGAAAGATGGAGAAATAATGACTAAAATTAAAAATGTGTCTTTTCATTATTCTATTCTAAACATAGATAATATAATAATTAAATATAATATATGTTAAAACCTTGAAAATATATCCTCAGAAATATAAGGATATTTTTACATTAAAAAGATATTGTATGAATATTTACTTTATTAATAATAATATTCTTATTTTTATTTTTTAATATTAAACCATTTAATTAATATTTATTTATAAAAAATATCTCAATAATTTTTTTTACTATTAATTATTTAGATATTTTTTTTACAAATTAAAAATATAGACTTAAATTCAAATAACAATTTAATAATTTTTTTCTAATTTCAATTTATTACAAAAATAAAAAGAATAATTTATTATTTTTATAATCTTTTTTAATTTTAAATTAATTAATAATTATATATACTATAATATCGGTTATAATATTTCACAATTCTACCTATTTTTATCCATATTTTTAAATTTAAATTTTTTTATCAACTTTACTATATTCTTATTATCTTTTAAGTTTTAAATTTACATATCTACCTCCTTTTTTCATATATATATATATATATATATATATATATATATATATATATTTATATATATATATATATATATATTTATATATATAT